>JAABUH010000467.1_pt1 | contig 59311 bp, 59 predicted proteins | sample 5559121 | NCBI WGS metagenome assembly JAABUH01 (sample SAMN10711871, study PRJNA513364) | rock metagenome | isolation source: Antarctica rocks | place: Antarctica: Victoria Land, Battleship Promontory nord | collected 2015-12-28 | reverse complement strand
TTCGTGATTCACTTCGTCAAGATGACAATGAAAAATCTGTGCAATACTCGAGAACTTTAATAGAATTGCTAAAGCTCAAAAACAACGAAGTATTTGATGCTTTACATGATATGATAAAAGTTGAGCAATGATCAAAGAATACTGTCAAGAAGTCTTGATATCTTGAGTGTTGATGATTTTACAATATGAGTACTATACTACGAAGTGTACATCTGATATCAACTGAAAGCAAGAAGTTCTTTTACGTGAATAATTACATCGACTGAGATACATTCAACATCTTATACGAAAAGAGTTTTCTGAAAAAGAAAATTCAAAAAACGAATGAGCTTGCGAGCTTAGACAGACAAGAAAAGACAAAATTCACTTGATAATAAAGAAAGTTCAACATTATGTAAATTGAGATAAATTAAAGTAAATTGAGATAAATTGAAGTAGATTGAGATAAATCGAAGAAAATGAGTGAAAAGCATATAATCACGTTGAATGAAGCATATATAAATGATCAAAACATTTTAGTCGATAGCATCTAATCATGATTATGATGATAGAATATTGAAAATGAACAAGTGACTGAGATTTCACTGTGAAGATCTGTAAACAATGAGATTGATTGTGTAGCAGCTAGCGACATACAAGAACTTACATAGTTCAGATGATGAGAAAATCTAAAATTAATTAATCTATTAATCATAATGTCTGCTCATTCATTGAACAAAATTTCTACTTACTTTATGCATTCTTCAATGCATCTGATGCATTACACACAACGTTTGTCAATAGAAGTTCACGACTTGTTAAAGAGAGCTGTAAATTCTCGAAATAGTGTTCTCTTTCTATGTACACTAGCACTCTTTTCTTCTATCAATGTTTTTTCTGTCATCAAAGAAGAATGTTTTGAGTGAATGAAAGCTTCGATTCAATTTTTTAAGCGAAGAATAAATTTGATGACGAGTTTCACGTAGATGATGATTTTGATGAGATGTCATTTCTTCTCAGTATCGAATGTTCAAATTGAATTATCATATATATTCATCATCAATTGTTTTGCAGTCTCATCAATCTTCTGCTCAAAGATCTTCGCATTCTGATCAATCAAAGTTGAAATCTTCAATTGCAGAAGAAGAGACGTGTAATCAATCTGTTTCAATCTATTTTGAAACTGAGCAGACTGATAATTGTACATGAGATTGCTGTGAGCATGATCAATTGTTGTGATCGAAACTGATGATAAATAAGACTGTAAACGTTGTAGAAAGACGAGTTTTGCGCGATCACTGACAGACATGATGTATGATAATTGAATAACTCTGATGAAAGATATGAGTGAAGTAAAATTGAAGCTTACTAAGATAAACATTGCGCAGAATCATGAACGCACGATAGTTTGATACAAGTTCTACTCTGTTGAATCAGCTTGTAGCTGATTTAATCAGCTAATGACTGACTGATGATTGATCTATGTTGCTAAATCAGCTAATTGCTGAATTATGAAAAGTGTCTGTTCTAGTAGCTAGCATATACGTCTCAAGCGCATTAAGATTCAGATGTCGTTGCTCACTAGCTTACAAGCTACTCAAGCTCTTCATCAAAACGTTGATGAAGTGAGATTATATATGATAAATCATCAACTTTCTTAAAGAACATTCATGCAACTTTTATAAAACTTCAACTGCTGTGTTGAATAATCTTTCTGACAATCATGAATCTTCAGAAAAAGAAAGTTATTAAGAAAATTTGAGAAAATGCAATTTATTTCTAAGATTGAAAGTATAATGAGTCTAAGTGATGAGTTAAATGACATAAAGATAATTGAAAATGTAAAGTTATTCAAGATATGAAGTTGAAGATAGTATCATGACATAATTTGAATAAAATTAATACTTTCAACATTATCATGAAAATGAAGTCTTTAATGAAATATTTTGAAGACAAATTCTCAGCAAGCACTTATTAATATATCTTTCATCTTATTAATGATGTTATTAATGTAAAGAAGAGCATAAAGATGAGCAAGAACTATTTATACTTCTTTAAGAATAAATTATTTTTATTAAATTTATGTAATATTGTACTAATTTCAAATATTAAACATTTTTGCAAATTTTGCAGTTTGAACAAAGCTTTCAATGAACTGAACTGTTAATAAGATTCTATCAAATAATTATATCTACAATCATAATAATTTATTCAAGTAATTCAACATTATGATCAACTTATTGTAATATAAAATTGACTTGAACAGTTTTGTTTTAATAAAACAAAAGATTTTTTCAAAAAAATCATTTATCTTCAAATTCTCTTCTCTTAAGTTAAATGATGATGATGATTATGTGTTTCTGAACTAAGTTAATCATATGTAATTTGTTAACTTTGACTTCTGATTTCTGACTTATGACATGATTGAAAGTGAATACAAGTTGACTTTAACTTGTAATACTTAACTAATAATATTGCATGACATAATATTGAGATATTTGCTTTAGCACTTGAGAAAATATCTCATAGCATTGCTGTTGTTTGCAGTTATTCAGATACTTCATAACATTATTGTTGTTTATTACTATTTAGATACTTTATAGCATTGCTTTTGTTTATCATTACTTAAATATTTTACATAGTTTAAACTTGTAATATTTTTTGACTTTTGCAAAAGATGAGTGATATGCTGAAAGTTTAAACGTAGATTCAGTTCATTCAACTATTTTTGCTTCATCACTTTGAATCATTGATATTTATAAACTTTCATTTCTTTGCAATGAATACTTTACATAGTTTAAACTTGTAATATTTTTCAACTTTTGCAAAAGATAAGTGATATGCTGAAAGTTTAAACATAAATTCAATTCATGATATTTTTGTTCTTCAAAATAAGCTTAAGAAGAAATTAATGAAAGCTTAAAATTTTCTGAGTTCTGATTCAGCTGCATTCTTCTTCTTTCTGAGTTAAACTGTTTTAATTCAACGCGTTGCATGATTATAATTATATGTAATTAAAGTTAATAAATTGACTCTTTTAAAAAAGATTTCAAGCGATATTTTCAACTTGATTCTAATAATGAAGAAATCAACAAAATTTGATTCTGAATCTCTTTATCATATTTAAGCAGAATAGCACATCTCACTTGTTGAATCATTGATGTTACATATTTGTCTGACGCTTGAACATTTCAAAGCAATCATTGTATTTATTTAAAATTCTAGCTCAGAACTCTTCTTCATTAAAAAAAGACTTTCTTCAGCTTTTGCAATTGTATTATCAATGTAAGAATTCAAATGTTCTTGATAACATAGTATTTAAAGTTAAGTTTGAATTCTTTAACTGTTAAGATTTGAACTCACTGATTAAAATATTTATCTTTCTAATATTTGTCAGATTTGATGAAAATTTTGTTCAAGACTTAAGTTTAATCTTTTATATTTCATTAATTTAAACATTTTAAAATTGATTAAATCATTTATCATAAATATTGTTAACAGATTGTTACAATTGTTTTTTATTTTTTATTTTTTATTTTTTTTATTCTTACTTGATTTAACACTCATTATGAATCTATGCAAGATTTTATATACTGTAGCGAACGCTGTGCTAGCACAACGCTCTTTTCGCATCAAAAATTGCTTCTTTCTTCGCTCTATACTATAACTGTTCTCAATGCAAGAACTCTATGAGTCTGTTTCTTCTTTATTTTCTTTCTCTTTCATCTGATTCTTCAATGACATTACAGCTTGAAATTGATTCAGTATGCTCGTTGAGAGTATCATTTGAATGATCATTGTCGCTGCGCTCATGATTTTTAAGAGCTTTCTCAAGTCTGTAATTTTCTCTTCTTATTGCATTGCTTTTCATTCTACTTTTCATCTGAGACATGTTAATAAAATGTGCTTGATCAATATTCAATTTCTGTCATACTTGCATATTATCATAGCAACATTAAGTACTCATCTCTCATGTAAAAATTGATTGAAGTCAATTTTTCTCATGCGTAGCTGCATCAATAATGCATTGTGAGACTTTGCATGATTCTTGTGCAGTCACAGATGTTGATGTATCATCTCTGATGTTAGATATCAAAAATAAGCTGCGTTGAATCTCTTTTTTCAGACTAATCTTCATGTTTATCTGATTTGTTTCTGTATGAGTGTCAGTCTCATCATCACTTCAGTGCGTTGATGCTCAGTCAGCAATAAAGACAAATCATGTGCGTCATTAATCATTTTGTTCATTGCTTCATTTTTGAGTACTTCTGCATGTTTTGTCACTCAATGTAACTTTAGCATGACTTCTCAAGATCAAATGCTCTCATGTGCAATCTGAACTCATTGCAAATGTGTCTGATTTTTTGTTGATATCATAACTTTCACTGTTTTCAAAGAAGTCTGACTATCACTGTATACTTTGTATATCTTTTTATGACACTCTTGATTCTCTGTTGCTACGTTTGCAAGATGTTTTGTCTTTGCGATCAATTCTTTCAGTTTTTCATGATGAGTGATGATTAAAGTCGATTCTTTCAGTCTCTTATCTAGCTTTCAGTTAGTTTTCATCACAATCATCATAACATTCTTTTTACTGTCACTATCATTCAAGTAAACTCTTTGCTTCAATGTAAATGTGTTGAGATGATGTTAACTTATTGACATTTTCTTGTTTGCAACTATAACTATTCTCAATGACTTTGATCAGAGAATCATTGTGTAAAGATGATTTCACTTCATCTTTATTTATTCAAGTGTTTCTTTCATTTACTTTTGCTTCAACTGCAGAGACATCTTACACAGCTTTGATTTTCAACTTCTTTTGAGTATCAAGTCGTTACAAATTTGATGCATTGTTATCTCAATAACTTCATCTGATTTTCAAAAGTTCATGTTCATTATTGACTTTTGTATCAACTTTCATAAATGAATATTTATCAACGTTGTGTTTATTTCTATCTGTAGAGTTTCTGTTGATGTCACATGATAAACATTGATGATTTGTTGCAATGCTCTTTCTTGTACTGATCTCAGCTTAATGTTCAGATCTGTTTAATGATTCTTCACTCTTTATGACATGTATCATATGATGACTTCGTGACTAAGCAGAGAACACGTCATCACGAAGTATATTTGCTTTTTCATCATCATTGATGAACTTTAAGTAAACTCAATGATTGTTTGCATGATCTTTTGTCTAATCACTAGTTTTGCTTCAACATGATGCATGTAAATCACTCATCTTAACTTAAAGTTCGATTAAACTCTCAAAACTCTGATATCTGATTTTAAATTAATCTGATGTTTTACCAGCTTTACATTGATGTTCATATTGAATCACTTAGAGATTCTCATAAAGTGAATCAACTCATGCTTTGTCTTTAAAAACTTGATGTTGTACGTTTTTGATCACTGTTTGCATCTATCATAGATTTCGCTAAAAACTTTGCAGTTGTGCTTTATGAACTTTTTGTATGTTAAGATATTGATATCATTTATGAAATCTGTGAAGCTTGTTCTTAATCTGATGTTGTCACATGCTTTCAACAAGTTCACGTTGTAAAACAAATATAATATTAATAATAGTAAAGAGTTTTGTGATATGTTAATGTTCACGTCGTGTTTCATCATCATGTAGCTATTGATTGTGATTGTGATGCATCGATTTCTCAGAAAGTTCTTCACAAATTTGAGAAGCAGTTTAAGAACTTTTCTTTTTTTCATGTCATGCAAAAGTCTGCTATGTATTACATTGTTAAACGCGTTCTTCTTATTCAGACTCAGCAATGAGATTACTATTCTTCTTGTATCACTTCATACAATGTGTATCTTTTTTATAATCAGTTGCAAAGTTGTATTTATTGATTTGTGTTTACGAGCTTTCATCTGAATATTTAATATCAAGTCACACGCTTCTACAACATTTTGCAGATGTTCAAATATAATAAACTTCAGTATCTTGCTCAGCATGTTGAGTAACACAATTGATTTATATATCTTTGCATTAAAGTAATTTTTCTTGTCTGACTTTCACATCACTATTGTGATTATGCTCTTGAACTAAGTTAACTGTATTTTCTTTTGCAAATATCTTTCAAAAAGAGAGCATATTTGTTTTAACATGTTATCAACGAGTCTGCACATTATTCTATTTATGTATTCTGTGTGTTTTGAAGTCTTGTTGAGCATTGTTTTGTAAATGACTCTCTTAATCTTGCAATGCATCAGCGAAATGTCATTCTCAATCAAGAGCGAGTACTTGAAGTTTTCTGTGTTCAACATGAAAATCTCTGAAGAGGATGAAAAGTGAGTTTGAAACATCATTTTCATCTTATCTTATGCTGTCATAGCGATGTCGAAGCATTCTGACTTGATCAGAGAAAAAACTGTTGTTTGAGTCAGTATGTCAGCGACTGCATTTCTTGCTCATTTCGCAGTTTTGAACAGTCTTCTCAAGAATTGTTTGACATTCTGCATGATCTTTCAATATTCACTGCGTTTCTGTTTTCTGATGATCTTGCTCTTTTTATCATATGCTTGAATGTACTTTGTTCAATCATTGATAATTCGACAGCTTTTTCTCATTTATTGCATGCTCTTGATGATCTTCATACACTTCTTCGTTCATTCTGCTTTGATCATTTCATGTGATCTTGCTCAAAGAGTAGAAATCTTGATGATTTTCTTCAGTACATTCAGCAGTTGCTTAGTGTATTCATTTATGCGCTGATGTCTCATTTCATGATTCAACAGTGATTTTAACATTTATTCTTTTAAAATATTAATGAACTTCTCTTCATTCATTGTCTTTCAGTTGTGATGCGATTTTTGCGTTGATTTTTTGCAAACTCTGAAATCTATACTTGTCTGTATTTACAGATGATCTGAAAAGTTTTTCATTTCTTCATTGATTTTGCATCGTATTAATTGATTCATAATGTCATCTGTCGTAAAAATCAGATCTATTATCATTTGAGATCTTTGATAATTTCTCGTAATCATGTCTTGAAATAATGTCAGCGATGCATTGACATTTGTGATCATTTCAATTAAATCATTTGACAATAAATGTTGTTTTAAGTAGAATGATCTCTTTTATGTGAAATGATGCAGATTGAAGTCTTCTACAAGAACGCATTCTTTCAACATGTGTAGCATCTTTTCAATGTTTCAAAGACTTTCTTTTTCATGAATGACTTTGTGATCTCTGAGTGACAAATTGTATGCTTCATGAATGTGTATAGCTTTTTGAGTTGTCTGTGTGTCGTTTATCAATGTCTGTAATGTAATCATGTTTACATCTTTGAAGTGTCATGTTGAGTGTCAGATGTTGCTGTCAATTCTCTTGTTTATGTAGAAACAGATTTTATTCTCATTATTCTTCAGTGTGAAGTTGACAGTTGCTGAACAATATGCTCTGAAATTTTCATCAAATCATCAGAGTTCTTGAAGAATCAAAATGTCATAATTCTTTATTTTTTTCTCATGTAGTAATGTTATCATCATCTTTTTTCTGAACTTGTGAACGTTGTACTGTAATATTCAAAGCTTCTTTTGCTGAAACATTAAAGTTCACATTCAAAGCTGTTTGATGTTTTCTTAAGTGTTTGCAATGTGCTTACTTCACTTGTAAAATCTTCAAAAGAAAATGATACTGAAATTAATATGATTGATGTTGACTTCAACTCATTTGTTTTTGACTTCTTGACTAGATGATTCAATATAGTGTTTTCGAATGTGATGATCACGCTGAGTAGACAACTTTCATTTGTTGAGCGTCTCTGTTTTCTCTTCAAGTCATTGTCTATCAATGATTTCAAACTGATAAATGTTGCTGTGAATGTCTTCGACATCATCACTTTGAGTTCTCTCTGTTCTCATACGACGTGATATAAAGATCTGTGTTTCATGACTCTCTTTATTCTCTCTTTTTCAATCTGTCATTTATGACATTGAGAGTTAAAGACTTTGTGTATATTTTGATATGCTTCACATTTTCACATGTCTTAAGTCTGTTTATGAAAACAGTGCTTCAAGTAATGATCTAGTGCGCAGTAAACGCATTTTTGCTTGTTTCTGCATTCATATGTCTTATGATCATAGTCTTGACACTTTAGACACTGATGTGTTTTACAATTCAAATCATAAAACTGCGTGATTTTTATGTTGATTTCATGACATACTCTTTCATCAATTAGCTTGTTCATCATTTCAGCGCTGACTATGTGTATCATCAGCGAAATGTATCTCTTCTGTTCACTATTCTTTGTGAGTCACTTGACTTTCTCAATTATCATCTTTAAATGTATGTCTTTATTGATCTTGATGAGCGCTTTCACTCTCTTCTTCTTTATGTCTTTAAACATTTCTTTGACTTTAATTTCATGTATCACTATCTCAAAACTGACTTTGCGCAGACTTACATTTGATGAAATCTCTTTGATTCAAAAATCATTTTTCTTCAGTATTCTTTTGCTGCTTTTCATCTTGATTCAAAATATCAGTAGATTTGATTATCTCTTCATAGTTTCTATATTCTTGCGCATTGATAACGTCTCGTCGACGTCAATCTCTCTTACTCATCTCACTATGTTCTCTGTTGTTGTCATCATGATTCTCTTGATCTTCTCTTCTTCTTTAACGAAGATTTTAATCTTAAATTTCTTGCAATGATTTTGCATTGATGATGCAACATCAGCGCTGAAGATAAGATGACTTTCAAATAATGTTGTCAACTTCTTGTTTACTTTCTTTGCTCAATTGTCAACGCGTTTCTTCTTCTTCATGAACTTCTTTTCAAGTTTGCTCATTATTTTTTTCAATCTCTTCAGCTGATTCTTCATGCATTGATTGACAGTCAACGCAATGACGTGTTGACGCGTCAGCTTTTCTATCATCTCTGTCAATCTTCTCATCTTTTCTCAGAGCATCAGCTCGTTGTTTCTACGTTCGTTGAACTCATAGAGTACTGACAGCTTGTTTAATTTCTCGTGTATATTCTTCGTCTTAATTGAATTCTTCTGCAAGATAGCAATACTCGCTTCTCGCTCACTCACTGATGTCATATTGACAATGCTCATCATTTGTTCTTAATGATCAGAATGAAGCGCAAACATCATGTCAATTATGTTCTATTCAATAACTTATTAATCAATCTCTTTGAAATCAAAAATGAGATTTATTTCAATTAATTATTTTGATCTGTTACAATTATTGATTATGATATTTTGTCTGATCAGATTTCTTACTAAGTTCATTAAATATTTCTTCTTTGTAACTTTAAACTGATTGATTATCTTGATCAACAACGAGATTTATCTGTACAAAATGCTGACTATGAATCTTCTGCAAGCTATGCTTGTCAAAAGAGCTGAATAATCTCATCAACAGAGCAGTAACAGCGCGATATGCGCATGTTATGCTCACATACACAGATTGAGCATTGCATTGTGATGCTCACAAACAACAAAATCATGTGATCAAATGATTATGTGATCAAACAGTGAACGAAAGTTCACGTTGAAGTGATTAACTTTCACAATACACAGATTGAGCATTGCATTGCAATGCTCACAAACAACTCAAAGCTCATTTAGTCTGCTCAACTAGATGATCAAACAGCGAACGAAAGTTCACGTTGAAGTGATCAACTTTCACAACACATCGATCACTCATTTAGCTCGCTCAGTTAAATAATCAAACAGCAAATTCGAAAGCTTACGTTGAAGTGATCAGCTTTTACAATACACAAATCAAGCATTGCATCATGATGCTCACAAATAGATTGATCGCGTCAAGTTGAGTCATCGAGATCAAGTCGAGTTCTCAACTCATCAAGAGTTGATTCGAGTCAGAATTTTGAAATCGAGTATTCAAGTTGAGTCAAAATGTTAGTATCAAGTATTTGAGTTGAGTCATGATGTTGATATTGAGTATTGACTCGAATTTTCAACTCGACTCGTCAAGATATGATTTACTACTACTAATATTTATCTGATAATGCAATAAAGTAATGCAATTGATTCGATTGCATCTTCATGATTCATGAAAATACTGACTACTACTGATAGAAATTTTCTCACGAGTATTGATCAGAACTTACAAGAATACTGATTACTATTAATACGTGTTTTCTCAGCTTAGTAATTACTACATAGTCAAGCATAAGCTTTAATCAATTGCATTACTCTGTTGTATTACTCTGTTGCATTATCAATAGTACATTATCAATAGTACATTATCAATAGTGCTTGAGAAAGCTCTATCAGTAGTAATCAATATTCTCATGAGTCATTAACTCTGAAGATGTCGATCGCTATCTATGAATCATGCTCGAGAAATCTCTATTTGTAGTAGTCGGTATTCTCATGAATTCTGAAGATGTTGACTCTGCTCGAGAAACTTCTACTAGTAGTAATCAGTATTTCTTTCCATTGAATTCTGAATTTTCGATTGCTTGACGAGTCAAGTCGAAAACTCAAATTCTGACTCGACTCAAGATCAATATCGAGTTGAGTCACAAAATTGATATTGAGTATTCAAGTCAAGTCACGACATTGATATTGAGTACTTGAACGAGTCAGAAAGTAGGTATGAAAACTCAATTCAACGATCAGTTTACTCACAAACAATTTAAAGCTCATTTAGTCTGCTCAACTAGATGATCAAACAGCGAACGAAAGTTCATGTTGAAGTGATCAACTTTCACAACATATTGATCACTCATTTAGCTCGCTCAGTTAAATGATCAAACAGCAAATTTGAAAGCTTATGTTGAAGTGATCAGCTTTCACAATTTCGATTTGTCTATATGATTACTTGATTATATAAACATGTTGCATGCTTGTATGCGCACTTTAACGATCTGACTGCTCAATGAAAAGATATACAGCAACGATTATGACTAGATTACATGTAATTTAGCATATACACAACGCTTCAATGTTACTATTTAAATAAATAGCATCGTGTTTTATAGTCTTAGACTGCATAAGCATGTAAAACTTGAAGAGAAAAAAAAGATTGATTATCTCAAGCAAATCATAGAAAGATAAATAAAAAAGTTCAGAATAAGATTTGTTCAATTGCAAAATATTAAGTGAGAACTTTACTTGATGCTTACTGTTCAATTTATCTCTTTTCTTCAAGAATATAATTTAAGTGAATGATTTAAAAACTATAAAACAAAGATTAAATTATTAAAAAAATGAAGTATAATTATTCAGATCTGAAAACAAAGTTCATGTTAACAGAAGAGTAAGATGTATATATATATATATATACAAAAGAAAAAAGAAGAATGAATGAAGTCAAAATGAGTGAAGAGTATATGCATGAGAAGAAAGAAAATGAGAAAAAGATGAAGAATAAACATAAGCTTTTTATCAACAAGATAAACATTTATGAATGAATGCTTGAAAATCTTTAAGTGATGAAGATCTTATTCATGCATGCAACTTTTTATTCATTGATAATGAATTTAATTCTGTTAAACACTTTCTTTATTAAAGTAACTAAATCTATGAAGTGAGTGAGTAAGATGAAAGTGAGTTTCTAGCTGAATCTTAAGAAATGAAGTGAGAAACAGAATGAAAAATCATCAAATTATTCTTCTGATTCTTGTTTAATAATTGATGATAACAAGATTGCAACTTCTTTTATCACTTTTCATATTTTCTTTTTACTTGTTGATTTTCTGTCATGCTGACTCTTTTAAGACTGAGATAGTAAGATACATGTAAATTAAAAATTATACAAATGCTTTAATTTAAATAAATAGATTTTAGTCTGAGCAATAAATGACTTAAATAATGTTTGCAATGCATGCTAGTATCAAAGTACTTCAGTATTAAAAGTAAGAAGTTTCAATATGTTGAATTTTAAATAAGAATTCAAATTAACTTTAATTAAGAAAAGAAGCTTTAATCAATTTGCAGTCAATCAGCGATGAAACTCATCTGTACATGATGCTGACTATGAATTTACTGTTTAACTACAGTAGAGTCTAAAGATTATCAAAAGTTTGAACAACATTGATGCGCTGCTTGATTGCGAAGCGCTGTGCGTTGATTGCATGCAGAGTTTTCGTGATCACGCAGACTTCAATAATCTCAATGCGCATGCTATAAGCAATTTATACACAGATGAGAAAGTCAAATAGAACGCAGAACTACGAGAGAAATCGCTTATGAAAATTATTCAATTCAGCATCTCATCATCATGATGACAAGAACTGAGACAGAATACTCTTGCATTTGATCTGTTAAGAATGATTAGCAGAAAGAACTTGAATCATGAACATTCTTTAGATTTACATGCTAACTACATATAAATCTTGTTAAGACTGCGTGTCTGTTACTACGACATGAGCAACTCACGAGTCTCATTAAGTTCAACATGAGCAAACTTGAGAATCTCATTAATATCATTTAACAGACATTCAGATACAGACATTCTATATGTAAATGATACGTTGATGAGAAGACTTTGTTAAGAGAAGAGAAACACAAGCGAGTTAGTAAATAATGATTGAACTACGTTATCTGATTAAAAGTGTAGCATACAAACATCTTTGCAAGACATAATTAATCTGCATGAGAAAGATCTTTACAAATAACATGAAACAGATGAATTGCATGCTTTACAAGCGAAGCAAGCATTTGCAAGACATGATATACAATGATGATAACTGTTGATCTTAAGAATCTTATTTCTTCACTGAATTTTGACTCTTGAATGTCTTGATGATAGAATCAATCTCTAGTCAAAGATATCATCTGTATAGCTTGAAAGAACAGTAATGCATGTTGATGTGATTAAAGAAGAAATTGACTGTGATATGCATGCATATTGCTGACGAAACATCTGCAACTCATGCTTAAGAAGTAAACTGTTGAAATCTGAGCAGTGAGAGATTTTACTCATCTTGAACTGTGAATCTGTCATGAGAAACTATCTCTCGTTAAGAAGAAAATTAGCATAGAGATTGTATCTTATGTATGTTGCATGCAACGTATGCAACATATTTTTGATAGAAACGTTATGTGATCAGAAAAGTCATCATGCAGAGTTTTCACTCATGTAACAACACTCTTTCTAACAGTCACAATCGATCTACGAAGAAGATTAATGACATGTCGATGTCAGTAAGAGATGAAAAAATACTACTAGTGATTAGACAATTCAGATGCTGAGTCTGAAAGTTGTGACTGCAAGTGATTGAAGAATTTGTGACTCGTCGACTGCGTCGATATCAAAACATCTTCATCACATTGATAATATTATTAAGTAATTGATGAAAAGATATCAGATAGAATAATTGTCTCAAGTATTGAAAGACGTGACTACAGTGCTTGAAGAAGTAGTGACTCGTTGATCACGTTAATATATTGAAAAAGCTTGAGCTCATCTTCTTTACTTGATGTCAAGTCATTCATTTATTCACATAAAAAATTGAGAGTCAAGAGAACGATCAGAACGCATTCTTTTTCATTGATCAGAGTCAAACATTGAATGATTGCAATCACATGTTTATACTAACAATTCATTCAACGTCTACGTGACATAAGTCAAATCAAGAGAAGAAAAGAATTACTCAATACAATCACACTTTATCTTTTCATTGTGTGCATCTCTCTTTCATCACATATTTCTCTGCTCAATAAATGACAATCATTGAGTAAGAGAACGTAGCTTTATGTATGTTACAATCATGAGCATCACGAATGCAAAGAAAACATCTTTCATCTTTGAATCAAGAATTGAATTGAGACATCGTTGTATAGAATATCATTAATGAAGAGCAGAGCAAAGATGATGTGTCATAATTAAACAGCACAGACACTCTCATCAAAAGTTTACTTGAGCATCACATGCTGAATAAAAGCTATAGATTCATTACTTGATAACACAGTGTCAATTTCATTGTTTCGACTGCGTGAAGCAGTTGTATCAATGACGAGTGATTTTCTTTTTCAGAGAGTTTTGTTCACTCAATATAAATAGCATAGAGTTTCTCATGAGTTGAATCTAAATTAATGTTACAAGAGTGTATGAATTACAATCAACAATCAATCAACAATCAATCAATTTGCAGTCAATGCTAGCAAGTTGACTGTGTATTAATTAAAGTTAAAAAGAATTTAATTGAAAAAAAAGCTTTAATTAATTTGCAGTCAACTTGCTATTGTTGACTGCAAGTTGATTGAAGCTAAAATTTAAAGTAAGAATAAAAAATGAATTTATGATTGCATGTCAGAAACAACAAATGTATGATTGCATATTCAAGACAATGAATCAATGATTGCATATCAGAAAATATATCAAGAGTGACTTAATGACATACACATAATAGCATGATCTTTGACATTCTCTTCTTACTATAAATACAAGTCACAGAAAAATTAAATAAATATTGCAAAATCTGCAAGTAAATTCTCAAGAAGTTTAATTAACAAAATACAATTTATCTCTCAACTAAGCAATTGCATTTACAGAAAAACTGTTTGCTTTCTCTTTTTCTATCTTTCATCAAAACTCTTACTAAAATGCTTGAATATTTTACATGTTTTTTAAATTCTGATATTAAGACTCACTTCAAAGCTTTTGTTGTTTTCTCACTCATTCTACAAAAATTCTTATTTGAAATCTTTTATTTATTTCACTTTCATCATTTCAGAAAAACAATCATGATGCTGACTAAAGTAAGTTCTGCAATCATGTTAAATTATCTGAAATATGTCATCAATGAACATCAGAAACTAAGTTGACAACGAGATTTATCTGTACAAGATGCTGACTACGAATCTTCTGCAAGCTATGCTTGTTAGAAAAGCTAAACAATCTCATCAACATCAACAGAGCAGTAACAACGCTTTACTCATGTGTTGAGCTCACACACAGTTGAAAGCGAAGCAATAACAACGTGATCATCGATGCATTAAAGCTTGCACATACATAGAATGACAGCAACGTCTTTGCATACATGCTGCAGCTCATATACAACATATACACATATATTGCAAAGACATGACTCAGCTTTTGCATACATACAGACAGATGTGATGCAGTAAATTGATTGATTTTTCGCATTTTCAGATCGATTTACACGCAGCGCAATTACACACAGAGCAGTAACAGCGCTTTATTCACACATTGAACTCATATATGATATACACACATATACTGCAAAGGCACGACTCAGCTTTTGCACATCTACACATCTGCATGATGCAGTAAATCAATTAATTTTTTTGCTTTATCAGATTAATTTACATGCATTGCAATCACATACATTGCAAAGACATGACACAGTCTTTGCTCATATACACAGAACGACAGCAACATCTTTGTGCATGCGTTGCAACTTATATACATCACACACACATACATTGCAAAGACACAACTCAGCTTTTGCACATTTACAGACTTACGTGATGCAGCAAATCAATCGATTTTTCGCATTATCAGATCGATTTACATGCATTGCAATCACATACATTGCAAAGACACGACACAGTCTTTGCTCATATACACAGAACGACAGCAACGTCTTTGCGCACGCACTGCAACTCATATACATCATACACATATACATTGCAAAGGCACGACTCAGCTTTTGTGCATTTACACGCTCGCATGATGCAGTAAATCGATCGATTTTTCGCATTATCAGATCAATTTACATGCATCGCAATCATATACATTGCAAAGACACAATACAGTCTTTGCTCATATACACAGAACAACAGCAACGTCTTTGCGCATACGCTGCAACTAATATACGACATTCACACAGTCATTACAAAGACACGACTCAGCTTTTGCGCACATACACATCTGTGCAATGCAGTAAATCGATTGATTTTTCGATTTTCTGATCGATTTACATGCGTTGCAAATACATAAATTAAAGCTCATCTAGTTCGTTCAGCTGAATGATCATACAGCAAACTCGAAAGCTCACGTCGAAGTGATCAACTTTCATCTACATAGATCAAAGCTCATTTAGCTCGCTTAGCTTAATGATCATACAGACAAGTTGAAAGCTCACGTTGAAGTGATCAGCTTTCACAACTTTGAGTTGTTTATGTGATCACTTTATCATATAAACAGTTCACATGCTCGTATGCACACTTTATCAATGTGACTGTTCAATGAAAAGATATACAGCAGTGATTATGACTAAATTACATGTAATTTAGCATACACACAGCGTCTAGATAGTATCATAGTCATAGACTGCATGCACTTAATGAAGAAAAAAAAAATTAAAAAAACATCAGAAACTGATCAATTATCTTAACTCACTTTCTATGATGCAAAAGCATCATGAAATAATTTAATAGTTTAAAGATTAAATTATGAACATGCATGCAAATGTTGTAAATTTAATGTACGAGTTTACAAACTTTCTTAATTATAATTCATTTTATGCAAAGATGATTATTAAGAAAAAGAAGTGAAAAGTAATCATCATTAAATATGAATGCATAAATGCAAAGAGAAGAAATATAGTCAAAGCTTGAAAGATTGTAGCAAGCAGATGAAAGCAAAAACTTCTGAATTTTTGAATATCAGAGAAAGACTTCTCACTGTATTTGATCAAGAGAAAAGTCATGATCAAGATGCAAATCATCATTAACAAAGTTGAAAATAAACACTTAATGAAAATGATAATGAAACAAGTGATATATCATTGAGCAGCTTAAGCAATCATCAGCAGAGAGTGAATCTCAATCTTTTCATTTTCACAATTATCAAACTATGAAAAGTTAATTACTGAGCAGAAAAGATTAATGTTAATTGAAGAACAATTGAATAGAATGAGCTGAATGAGAATTAAATCTGAATTATTAAGAGAATGATCACGCAATATGTGTTTAAAGTTCAATTATGTAAAAACAGTTTTAAACTCATTAATAATCTTGCAATTTATGTTTAAAAGAATTTTAAAAACATCAAAACATAAGAATTATTCTCTTGCAAAGATAAGTGATGTGATTATGATCTCAAATCTTAATTCATTGAAGTCAATGATATAAAGTTTGATAATAAGATTTTGTCAATCATTAAGAATTATCACATTAATCTCTTTTAACATGATTATTTCATTCACGTTGTTAAATTCTTCAAGAACATTATACATACATCTTTTTATATCTTTTCATTTTGCTCATTTGCAAATTTGCATCGACACAGATAACTCACGTTCTGTGATGACAACTCACTAAAAGCTTATCATCATGAATGCAGAAGTTACAATCTGCAAGATCTAAATTCATGAAAGTTATTTGCGAAGATTTTGACTTGAAGAACGTACTAGTTACAATCATCGCAGCTGATTATCAACAAGATCGACGATGCAGTTGCTTGATTGAATGAGACACAGATGCACTTTGCATCGTCGCGATCACAATAGTCGAGTTTTATGATCTTTGAGTGATTGTCATTAAGATATTAGATATGATTGAGAATGCTAAACTCGATGACTTTCATACATCTTGAAGACTACATGTTTCATGACATCAGAGCAGACATCATCAGTTCATTGAATCTGTCTCGCAGTTTAATTAATCTGTTTCGCAGTTCAATGAATCATACATCAGTCAAACTCACGAAAACGACAGATTGACTCTCAAATCTCATCTCATTTGAAGTTATGACTTGAACTCAATCATCAAAGTTGCACTTCAGAAAATGAAATGCTTTCTTTGTTTATTATTATATATATAGCTAGAATCATGACTATATACAGCTCATCGAGACATACAAGACGTTATCACTTGTATCTGAGTAACTGTCTTGCTCTGCTCGTCGTTAACAGAGAGTCTTATCAATCAATCTTGCGCTTCGTCATCAATCACACATCAAGTTTACTAATGTGATGAATCGACTCAATGAAATCATTCTGATCGCGTTTCTCAATATCTTCATGATCGCGCATGTCTAAATCTTGCGAGAATGTTTTCTTTATATTTTTCGTGTGAAATGAGATATGCAAGTCAGAGTTATTGCATTCTAACAAAGCTGCAAAGTATTTATCTGTGAAAGAAATCATCTTCTGCAAGATCTCAAAGCTACTTTTGTCATAAATTGTAAAAAGTCTGAGTATTCTTGTCTCTTCAAAGATAGCAAATAAGTACTCGATACAATTGAAGATCTTGAATGTTCATGTCATGCTGATCAACAAACTTTGACATCACGCTCAACATCATCAACTCATGAACATGAGAGAAACTTTCTGTCACTGAATATACTGCGTTTGTTCAAGAACTTGCAAATCGTAATATTAAATTCTTAACAGTGATTACGTCGAATGAAAAGAGAAAATTTGCAAGATAATGACATTATACGATCACGAGAGCGAGATCTTTCTATCTGCTTTTCATATAGAGCACACGACTCGTTTTCTTCACTGCAAAATGCGATGCTTACAATCTCTTCATATATACTGAGTGTTTCTTGATCTTCAATCTCGCAAGTCAACAAAGATTCTCAATTTCGAAAATTACGTTCAATGTGTCTTTGCGATTTGAGTACGATGATAGTCTAATCAATCGAGTCAGTCTTTGACATTCTGTCAATGTGCTCAAAAAGTAGCAGCGTATCTGCTTTGAAATCAGTCAAGCACACGCAGTTGATCTAACTCGAGGTTGAAGATCATGAAATGTCAGTTCACAGAATCTTTCTAGCAGCTGTGTCAGACTACTGCAAAGCTCAGTTCTCAGATGAGTGAGATCATCTACTTGCACATCAGGCAAAAACATGAGTCAAACAGACGACATTCATGACGCGTTCGCAAATAATTGATTTCGCTTACATCGATATAGTTAACTGATCTCAGATTCATGATTTTGAAAATAATGATGAAATCACGAAACAGCTAGATGAGTTATTGAATCTGCTACAGACAACAAATATGTGATTACTCAAGATCTTGCACACTATGACTGAGAACAAGATCATTGAAAATGCAACAACTTAGATCAGATCAGATAATGTGAAATTGATTTGAAATATTGCAAAGAATGCTAACGCATCAAGTTTAATCAGTTATTGCAATGCATTCATAGCAAATAATTCGAGCTTTGTGAAGACTGCAAGAAGTCAAAAGTAGCGATGAAAATGATGAAATCAATAAAAGAAAAGTTTAAGCTGTTGTTGATATAATGTCGAAGAATGAAAGAACAAGTCATCGTTGAAAATCTAGAGTGAGTACAACGATGACATTCATTGTAGAGACGCTTCATACTATAATCTGTCTATAAATAAGTCTCTGTAGATATATATAATATACATAGATAGAAGAATTGACATATGCGACATAAGCGACGAAAGCGAGATTCATTTCAGCGCATATGAACAAACGCAGATTATATCAAAATGCAGTTCAGAGCATATGAACGAACGCAGATTTTATCGACAAAAGCAGAACTCAGTCAGACGAGCTCAGCTTAAATCTCGATTTTATTCAGCTTTAAGCGACAAATGTTTCTTTCGCTAAACTTTAAAATTTAGTTCACTTTACAAACTGCAAATGTATGATTCTTTCTCATTATAAGAAGATTTGTGATCAGATCAGAACAAATCTTAAAGATTCACAACATATCTTTATTGCTTTGAACATGTGATCTAGTTTTCAAAGAGTAACATACTTGAGAATGTTGATATATTAAATCAATGCTGAATTTTAATTTCATGAACATTTTATTGAATTTACGTCTTTTGATATTGAGCATATTGATTATCAATTGATGATGAAGCTAATGAAAATTCTGAAGAACTATGCTATTAAGAACAAGCTTTTCAAGATTGTTATTAATAATGCAAGCAATAATAGTATCTTGAAAGAGAAACTTAAAAAGATCATGAGTCATCATGAGTTTTAATGAGATAAAACACAGAATTTCATTAATTGCTTGATTCACATCATCAATCTTGTGATTCAAGATTTTATTCAAGCTCTTGAATTGAAAATAATAGCTGATAATGTTATTGCTTAATTAAAGAATGATCAAGTGCAAGATATTGAAACAAGCAAAGAATTATTTGTTGTGATCAAAAAGATATTGCTTCAAATGATAATGCAAAAAAGTAATGTATTTATTAATCATGAAATTAAATTTGTGCTCTGATGATAGCTGTCAATGATTCTTTTCAGCAATTGATTCACTTCAGAGCTTTTCAAGAGCAGAATGACAAAAGATTTAGAAAACTGATACAAAATATTTGCATTCATTGAAACTTTATGTACTTGATACTTCATTAAGCATATCAACTACGTGAATTTGTTGATCTTTGAACAGAGAAATACTGCGAAGATTTCAAGATCACAAAGATCAAACTTAATGAAAGTGAGTAATTCATGATTTTGCTTGTTGACAATCTATTAAATTTCTTCTATGAATGCACTTTAGTAATGTTGTCAAGAAATAGAGTACAGATGTGATATAAAAAGTCGTATTGAAGCAACAGAGAAAGCAAACAACGAACATGTGCAATGATTGTGCTAGTAGAAAGATACTGTAAAACGTGTATGTTCTCTCTTTCTATCTACAAGTTGCAATGACATCTATATGTACACTCAAAAAATGCTCTTCAACTCTTCTATCATTGACTTAAATCTCGATCTCTTCTCTCTTACTAACTATCTCGTGAGAATGATGCAAGCAGTCTTACGACATTCGTCTTTCGTCTAATTAGTGATCATTTCTTGATCACTACAGAAAGAATCAAGAAGAAAACAGAAAGAAAACAGCAAGAGAACAATCTATTCATCAACGCTTGAAAAAACAGAAAGAATACAATCTATTATTAACGTTCAAGCAATTGCTCTCGAATGCTTTCATTCATTGTCTTTCATCGACTTAATATCATTCTTGACGCATTAGAAATAGAATTTAGACTCATAGACTGCAATCTCTGTCTCTTTCATTCTTTCGTGAGCTCTTCTCATCTGATTCAATGCAGATTTTCAATGAAATTCAACAAACTCTTTTACTTGCTTCAGATTCTGATTAAACAAAAGACTTCTTTCTTTCAATATCTTCATCGAATTTCAGCTTCAAAGATCTATCAGTGCGTTTGAAGTTGAACATACTTCTCGAATTTTCATGATGACAGAATGATGAAACGATACTCTCTCTTGTTTATCGTTTTCTAGTTCAAAAGAAATCGCGTCGATGAGTCTTTGATCTCATAATGCAACGATCACTTCATTCTTAGTTTCACATTCTGCAATTTTCATGTTGACTTCATTTTTGAAGATCGTTGTGTGATAGATGAACATTGCAATGCATTGTTCATCAGATTTATCTTTATTATCGTGTGATAGATGTGACATTCAGAAATGAACACTGTCTGCAAAGCAAGACTGATTCACTTATTTCAGATCTAATCTTCGCGAATCATTCTCATTGAACATCTCGAGTACTACGTAATGAGTATACTCATTCGTTGCTAGATTTTGCTTGATCGCTTCTTTTCATTATTTTTTCATGCGAAGATGTTGATCAAGAATGAATTCATCATCTTTGTTAATTAACTCGTCTGCAAACATTGCTGTGCTCTGAATTCGACTTTGTTCTCTATCACTCATCAAATCATTGACATTCAGATTCACATGTTTTATTAGTTCTGAATCATTCTTGAAAGTGATCTTCATGAAATATGAGAAAGTCAGAAGATCGATTTTGTGATTCAATTGAAGAGTCACAGTAATAAGATAGTACACTATATTCTGACGTACTAGTTGTTGCAACGTGATGTACAGTATTTCGCGCTAAGTCTTTGACTGCGCTTTCTCAACAAATCATTTTTCATCTGCATTCAAACATTAAACTCTTAAATCAAGCTGAGAAACTTCAACATTTGAACTATTTATTTAGTAGTATATGAGTTATGATTTCTCAATCAATATTTGATATGTCAGTCGTTTGCTATGATTACAGCTGCACATCTCTCGAGCATACTAAATATTAGTTTCTTCATTATCTTCTCTCATAGATTCGCTCAGACTCTCTGTAAAATCTGAAATAACTAAGTTTCAGCTTCATTCTCTTTATTCTTCAGCGAATTCAGATTTGAATAAACTTTGTAAATCTTCTTCTTTAATAAAGCTCAGAGATTTTCGATTGAGTTCAAATCGAGACTGTATGAAGATCACTTCATGACTTCTATATCATTTTTCTGAAATCAAAGCTTCAATTTTCTGACTCTATGTATTGAAGCATTATTCTGCATGAACATTAGTTCTGACTTTCATATGTCAGTCAAATTGTATTTCAAAATCTGAAGATAAAAGACTGCTGAATAGTCGTGTTTTTTGAATTCAAAGTCTCGATCAAGCAGGTATAAATTCGATCTTTCAGAATCTCAAAAAGCTTCTCAAATCATAATGAAAAAGATCTTTTCATTGAAAATTTTCATCACTTTATTTCTATCTCATTTCTGTTTGCGAGTTTCAAACACTCATTCTGATGTTTTATCTGATCTTCGAGTCACGAATGTCTCGTTCGATCAAATGACTTTTCTTCATTGATTCATAATTCAATCTTCATGTGTTTTAGCTCATTTAATCGAAGTCGAGCAGCTTCAGATGTTAATTTCGATCGCTTAAAAGCTAGTCAGTGAGAAATTTCGTAAGCTCGTAGTGTTGCGTTGAGAGTTCTCGCGTTCAAATCGATTTCAATGTTCATTTTCAGCTGTCTTCAGATGATTTTAGACTTCGATCGTAACTGACGTAATAGTATTCTAACTGCATGAAGAGTAATTGATATGAGTCTTTCTGATCTGAGTTCATTGACTTCAAAGAATGTTGTTTGAAGTTTTCTCAAAACGCACTGAATGATGATTCGCGAAACGTTCAAATTTCATTCTATTTGAGTGAGTTTTAGATTTAATTGAGTCTGACCTGATATTTGATCTTTGATAAGCAAAGAAAGTTTCTTTCTAAAAGTCTTGTTATCAGAAATTAAAGTTAACGAAGTTCTTCTGAGCATTGTGAATGCAGTTGAAGAAGATGAATTGTTTTAAAGATACGCGATTTTACGTGTTTTTGCGATTCAGTCAAAGACTTAGTGCAAGATACTGTACATAATCGTTCTCAATTAGTCGTGATTTGTAAGATCTAAGTCATCTTTCTGATGTCATAAATACATGTTTAGTTTCTCTTTTATCAAGACTTATGTATTATCATTCAATATTCAATCAAACACATTTGATAATACTATTGCATCGTTTTTCTTTCACTTCTGATACTTGATCTTCTTTATGAACATGTTACAAATCAGAGACATATCAATGTTGTAGTTCTGTGACATATGCAATCGTAGTCGAAATAGTTGTAGTGAGTCAGTGAAGCGAAAGAGATGACTATCTTGACGAAATCAGTTTGCAAAAGTGACATTGATTTTCACGAAATCTAGTTGAAATCTATAGTCATATATGATATTTATACGATCAATAAGTATTTCAAACGACAGCTCATTCATCAGTAACTCAAGTCTATTTCTTAGCTTCTGAAGATGTGAATGATACACAAACGTTTCTTCACTCTTAGTTTTGAAGCGATATTCTCTCAGCAACTTCATTGTCATGATTGAAGATATCAAATCAAGATAATCGAGTCTCTGTTTTCATGTATGAGACATTCATATGCAAGAGCATGCTCTACTTTCTCTCATCTTTCAGATATTTTTGATGATTTGATAATGTAATCATTAAACTTTTGATCATACGCTTTCTATCACTGTCACAATGATAGCTTTCTTGCAGACACTTGCAGTATTATTCATTTCTGTTTCTAAGCTGTACTGTAGAAGAATCTTTTCATTATTCATGATTACATCTAGCGAAAGAACAAGTCTTTGCTTGTCATATTCTGCTAGCTTCGAGAACGTTGAAGCGATCGAGATAAGAGAATGAGAAGACATAAGAAAATGTACATATGATGTTCTTGAAGAATTTAACGACGTGAACGAAGTGATCATGTCAGAAGAGATTGATGTGATAACTCTTGATGATTGATGAAATCTTATCATCAGACTTCACATCGCTGACATTAATGAATTAAGATCTGAAATCATTACTACATCGCTTGCAGTCAACATGAAGTATGAATCTTCATTCTTTGACACTACTGATGAGTGTCTTGATTGCAACGACAGTATTGATGATCTTGATCTTCTTTTGAAATTGAACTGCGAAACTGTCGATGAGCTAAAAACAGTCTCAACATGATCTGTTTTCAAGATCATGTTGCTGATACACTCACATAGCAAGTCAGACTCTACTCATCTTTAGTTCATGTGATTTAGCTTCTCATTCATTAACATAACTTCAATCTAATTCATGATCAATTTGTTGAAGTCTGTGAATTATGAAAATAAAGAGATTAAAACTTGATTTTTGCTGACAGTTATCTGCATCACTTTATGATATACTATTTGCTTCATTATTTCTCTGATCAAATGCTCATTCTGAACTCTTGCAATGATTGCATGCATTTTATTCATCGCTTCTCTTTTTATTAAATACAATGAATAATCTTTCTTTGAGATTCAAAGATTCAGTAGCTTCAAATCTCATCTGTTCATTATGATTCTTTTTGTCTCAGCTATATCTCTTCTCTCTTTTTCAATTCTTTCATGCTCAATATTCATCATCTTTCATTCTTCTTTCTCGCTAGTCATTCTTGAATAAAGTGAATTGTTATCAAGAAATTTCACGAAGCTGTACATCAGATTCTTTATATTGACATGTAATTGCATAATCTGATTTCGAAATTGATGAATTGCTGTCTGTTGTTCTTGTTCTGTGCGCAAAGAGTTCAAGTAATTGACTAGTTCTTTTTGATCATTTATAAAGTATCTCAAATGATGCAGCGTTATCACAGAGCTTGCTCTAATGAGTGTCATTAAAATGATGAAAGTAAAGATAGTTAAAGAATTCAAATGAGATTCTTCTGAGAAAATGCACAAGAGCTTGCATTAACAAAAGCTTTAATGTGAGCTTTTAATGTTTGAGAAAACAAATGCTGAGTGAAGAGTTACATGAAATGTTTAGACGTTCTAGTGCGAGTTCAAATAACAGAGATGATAATTATGTTGAAAGATAGAAAATACGTGCTGAGTCTTTTAGAGCTCAGCATTAGTAGAAATTGCTTGCAGTTTTGCAAATAATTCTTCTGTGACTTGTGTTTGTCATAGCTGAGAGAGTGTTGATGACTTGATATTAGTAACAAATTTCTCAGCTGATTGATTGACTATTTTTCTATGCTATCTGCTGCGCATCACATGAGTTAAATCGACTTGATGTAACATCATGTTGTCTTGTCATGTGTCATTTAAGTCAATCTTGATATATCTTTGATCTTTGATCTTGATATATTCTTTAATATACAATCATTAATCAATTTTGATTCTTGCTTTAAGCTTTAGCTTTAATCATTATGCAGTGAACTTTAGCGTGTACTCTGCAAATTGATTAAAGTTTCGCTTTGTTCATTTAAGACTAGAACATTTTGAAACTTTCAATCTTCAGTACTGAAGTAATTTAATATTGACATTGCAGATGTCTGCATCTTCATTCTCATTCTTCTTTTCATATGCTCAAGCAACTCAAAGTGACTTTATGATATTCTTAACAATTCATGATTTTCTTGCATCAACTTCGCTTCTTAACAATTCAACAGAGAAAGAGGTAATATGAGTGATGCTGTACAAGACAATGCTATCAAAGCTGCACTCTTAAGTGTGAACAATCTTATTTCAACTCAACAGAAATTTCAGCAACAGATGCTCTTTTCAAGTTCACAAAGACTCTCAGTTAATAGTGAATAAAATTCAGCGATGCATTCAAATCTTTGATTGAAACATTGATCATAATTTCTGACATGATTTTCTCAATGAGCATTATCATCAATAGATTCTGATCTTCATTCTTCTGTTCATTGCTGATCTCACTTTTCAATGCTCAATTCACATGCTTCTTCAATCTATTTTCTGCAATCATTTCTTTCAAGATCACTTCGTCAAGCTCTGCAATTTTATATCATTCTTTTTCAATGTTCATCTTCACTACTTGAAAAGATCTCAGTCATTTTCATGTCAATTTCAGCATATGCATGTTGTTCAATTTGATGTCATGCAGCAGTACAAGATTATTCTTCAGAATTGAACTAGTATGAATGCATCTGTAATCATTTCATACATCTTTGTTGATCTTTCTCATTCTTCTCAAATGCAGCACAATTTTCTTCAAATTCTCGTTTTTGCATTCAAGTTGTTGAGCATGAAGAGTCAATAACTCATCAGTTGTGCAAACATTGTCTCATGAAAGAATCTGTCAGATTGAAACATCAAGTTCTATAAAAAGAATGACATTGCAATCATACAAGACATGATATGAAGTCATTTCAATGAAAGTTCTTATGATGATTTTGTTTACTCATAGCACATTGACAAAACTTCTGACTCATCTCATGCTTTCATCGACTGTTATCTTGATCAAGACATTCACAACAGCTGTATGATTTCTCTTCACAAGATCATTCATTTGTGAATGATAAGTCAACATCATCATTCGCTTTATTTTATATTTCTCGATCAGCGTTTCTACAATTTCTTTATTCTTTGATTCTTCGTTCATGACAAATCTCTTTAAACAGTTGTGTCTGCAAATCACATCTTTTCATAGAAATTTCACTATCACTTTCAAAGTTGCTGCTCTCAGAGCTCTTTCTTCTACTCATCTCAAGAAGTCATTTCTTGTCAAGACAATATAACATTTTTCTTTGCTTGAAAACATGTGAATGACATTCATCTCAATCTTCTTTCAAACTCTTAAGATTCAGATAGAATGCAAAGTCTTCTTTTTTCGTCTTGATGCTCATAACTGACATTCTTCACAGAATTTTACATATGCACATGTATTCTTTCATATTTTCTTTCATCAATATCTGTTGATCATCTTTTGATATATTCTTTTTCTTTTATGATGATCACTTTCATCATGCAGTTTCTGCAAAATATTACTGTGTTCTTCTTGAAGATTCATCATTCTTTGCACAGAAACAGTCTTGTTGAATCTTTTAAACAAATGTTTATCTTGAATCATGAATTTCAATGCTTCATGTTTGAATTTTTGAAATTCTTTTGTTGACATTTTGAATGAGCATGATAAGAAAATTAAATAACAAGTTATTTTCTTGAAGTATTCTGAATATGAATCTTTCAATATTGACATGTCTTCTTCAACAATCATATTGACTGAGCAAAGATGAATGAAATTTAACTGAGCATCAATGAAGTCATTTATGTCTTTCTCATAAATCTCATCTTCATCGTCTGAAGATTCTTTGAATCTGCGCGAGAGTTCATTGAGTGCGTTATGCTTGTGATTGAGAACGTGATGAACATCAAAATCAAACAAGTAAATTCAAGCAAGTCATCATGTCATCAATGCTTCTGATAAGTTTGATGCAGATTGATTCAGTTGTGTCATCAGAGTGTTGACGTTTATTTCAATAATGAACTTCGTATCATATAATCAGTAACAAATCTTCTTTAATGTCTTCATCAGATCTTTGCATTCTCACTTTTCAGCATCATATTTTGTCTCTTACTCATTTCATAGCTCACTTTTGTATTGTACAAGATGTCGATTCTTAGAATTCAATGCTGTCTGCTGTAACATCGTTTTTCATTCTTGAAAACTTGCGTTCACGACAAGAACAATTTCTTCTGTTTGCTCAGAATAGTTTAAACTTCTCATGATTGATGCAGTGATCAGTGTCAGCTTCAGCTTGTTCATGACTTTCTCTTGTTTTCTTTCTTACATGAATTTGATCTTCTTTTTGAAGAGCTGAAATATTGACGCTGCGATCAAGATGAAATTCTCTATTCATACTCAATAATACACGCATACTTCAATGAATGCTCAAGCAGATGTAACATCATGACAGAAATGTCATTCTAGAATCTTGATAATTTTAAAATCTTCTGATTTGCAATCATGAAAGTCACAAACAAATCTTACAATCTTTATGCTCGACATGCAGAATTACGACTTTTCATCAGATATAATGCAATTGATGAGTTTAAAGTTCAAGAGTACGAAGTCGAGATTCTTAATATGCTTCAGCACAAACTGATGCACTTCTGAAGCAATCTTTGCATTATTATAAATTGTCTTCAATCTCTTTACTTCAATATCATTGAGAAAAGATTTGCATATCTTAAGAAGATTCTTCAATATCTTGATTATGACTCTGACAAACTGAGCAACGAAGTTGATGACATTTTGTGATAACATCGTCTGTCACAATAATTTCAGAGATGTCATGAACACTGTGAGATCTTGATATATTTTTGTCAGCGTAATCTGATCATACTCAGAAAACAGATCTATCAGAAAGATCATAATCATATCGATGAATTCTTTGAAGAATTTATTCATGTCTGAGAGCAGATTGACATCTTTAATAATAATCTTGTTCATATTCATCGCTGCATTGATCATGTGATACTGATTGAACTTTTTCTTGATCAGAAATCAAAGATTTCAATATGAGTCATGACAAGATTTCAGTATGTCATACTTTATTTAATTCTTGAGCATGTCTATGATGATCTGATGAAGTGTTTTAGAAACTGAGAAATTGAATGTCTATCATGCATCATGTGATATCATTTGAATTTGCTGCAAGAATGAAACTATGTCTTTTATCTTTCTCATTTCTGAGAAGTTTCAGATCATTGTCGCTTCTCTGTTAAATAACATCTTCAGTAGTAAATTCTTCTTTTGCAAAGTTAAAGCATCATTGCATATCATTCTCTTCGCTCGCTTCAAAGTCAATCTGAACTCTTGAACAATTTTGAAGAATTTGAGAAACAGTCAATGATTGTACTTTTCTGACTTTATCTCTGTCATATTCAATTTGATCTGAGTTAGTAAGATTTGTTTTCAGTTTGTCAAATCTTCTAATATTGAGTCGTTTGACTCTGTTGAATTCACAGAGAATTTTCTGAGCTTTTCTCTTGTATGCTGTCACTACTTTGACATGATTTATTTTCTCATGCTGACGAATTGAACTCAGATCAAATCTTCATGTCATTTGCATCGTAAGTCTGTTCGAACGACATCATAACATCTGTGCACATTGCATGCTATCATTTGAGCAAAATTGTTGAACGAAGCTTTGATCTTTCTTTTTCTTTTCTTCTTTGATTCTGATGAACATTTCAGAACTTTTCAAGTGCATTAAATCGACAGTCTTCGAACTTACACTTCTCATCGCAGATACACTTTCAACAGAGCACTCGTTTATTTATTTAAAGAGTTTTTCACTTTTTCAAGAAATATTTTCAATACATCTTGATTGACAGAATTTTATGTTAAAATCAATTTAAAGAACATCATTCTTTCATCATCATCAGTAACTGTCATTTCACAAGTTTCTTTTGAAGTATTGTTGATGTATAAATGTGTCTTTCGCTCATATGATCTGCTCAGTATCAGAGTGTACTCGTTGCTTTCAATCACAAATATTGAAATCATTGATTTTGCTTCATCAATATCGATCTTCACGTCATCACAGCATTCAATGATGTTAGTCTTTGCTTCGTTGACTTCTATCATATCTAGATGAATGTCTCGTTGCATAGATAACTGAGCTCTTACGACAAGAGTTTCAGACATAACGTTGATTTCAGCATCACTATCAAGCAGTGTCTTAACGTAAATCTCATCGCTCATTAACATTCATGTTCTTGAACACGTCATTGCATACAAAATTGCATTCAACTTTTCAAGTGAAGAATCTTCAAATTTTACTGCTGTTACTTGCACGTCGTCAATTTTTTCATTTTTATTTTCATTTTCTTATGTTGTTTTACTTAAGCGTAGAGAGTTTAAAGAAGAATAAATGAATATGTAAGTATCTGTTCAATGCTTACGTCTTGCATCTTCTGATTCGCTATAATATGCATCACGTCTTCTGTATTTATGCATTTCTCTACTATGTTTTACATTCTCTTATCTTGATTATCTGACTTTATCTTGCTGTCATCTGAATTCTTTCTCATTGATTTCTTCATTGTTTTAATAATTCTCTCGAGAGCAACTGCATTTTGCATGATCACATTCTCACTTGTTCGCTTCTTCAAGAATGATCTTGAAATCGACAGATACTCTTTAGAGCGTAAATTCTTCATGCTCGATAGATGTTCTTCTTCTTTTACTTTTTCTCTTCAAGTTCAATTTAAACTTATTCTCTGTTGTGTCGCTGTTTTCATTGCATTCTCATCTAACTTATAATCATGTTGAGCTGTGACAATTATTACTTCTTCGTTTCATTTCTGTTTCTCATCTGTGTTCTTTGCTTTCTTCGTGATCATTGCTCTTACACTTGTTAGTCTGATGATGTCAACATGTTCTGCTTTCATTTGCTGACTCTGTTTCTTCAAAGCATTGTTAATCAACTTTTTCTGAGAATAACTCAATGTGAAAGATGTCAATCTGTCATCTCTTTCAGCGAGTCTCATTCAGAGTCTGTTTGTTTCATTCACATGTATCTTTTCTTCTGTCTTATAAATATTCAATTGATGACATCTGATCTTCTGACATTCTATTTCTTTACAGAAGAAGCATTCTTTCATTCTAAACATTGAAGATGCTCATTCACTTCTCAAAAGCGAAAACAATGACAAAATTGATATTGTTGAATGAGCAGATGTGATGAGTTCACATAAGATATAAATGTTGAGCATCGAGACAGATGCTGTCATGTTTTGCATAAAAGATTCAATCTTCTTTGTTGCTGTTTGCAAAGAAAGCATCATCGTTTCAAACTTATTTATCATCTCATTCATTATTGTATTGCTGAGCTGTGCTACTATTGAAGAATCGAAGAACTTGTTTGACATCATTGATTGCTTGATCTGATATTCGTTCACAAGCTTGCTGAAATCATTGAAATTCTTGATCATGATCGAGAATTTCAAGAGTGCTTTGACAGAGTCGCAGTAAATCACTATCGCGTCATTAATTTTCTTAAAGTTCATGAAACTGAGATCTTCAGAATCGAGTGCACACTTTTGTATGATCTTTTCGCTTAATATAAATGAAAGACTCTTGATAAATCAGCAAAATTTGATATACTCATTTATTTGCTTGCATTTTATCAACGAATGTAATATGCTTTTGTATTGTCGACTGTACAACTTCAGATCATTCTTCATGATATGAAACTTATTCTTGAAGATTTTCAGGAAAATTCAAGAATTCAACTGTTAATCAGTGTCATCTTTCTTGTACTTCTTCTTCATTATCTTCTTCAGTTCTTGTCAGTTGAAGTCAATATATTTGATCATAGTCTTGATGCTATCATCAATGATCTTGTTGCAGTATCTTGACAGCTTGCAAAATCAATTGATCTGATTTAGCTCATAATCATCACAGAAGTCTTCATATATTTCTAGAAAATCAGTCATGTTCTTTTCTTCAAAATACAAGACTTTCGAAGTTTCAAGCGATGACATGAATGTTAGATATTTCATGAACAACATTGTGATCATGTTTATTTCTGAGCTGACTTGAGAGCTGATGAGCGTAGCACTCGTGTTTACAACAGATGTTTTTAATGAGTTTGTCATTTTGTCACTGTGAGTTGATATTGAAAGCTGTGAGAATGAAATACAGAATAGCAAAAATAATAGAGCAGTTAAAAAGATCTTGTTATTTTGTTTTTGCTTCTCGACTCATTGAAGTTCTTCTTTCTTTCTTTTGCAGTTGTTACAACTGATCAAGATGCTTTTCTTTTTTCTTCTTTTATTTGATGAACAATGCTTAATCTTATGCTTCTGCTGAAACATGATTCACTGCTGAAATTGACGTCATTTCTCGTACTTCTGTCTACATTACTTCGAATTCGTTCTTTGATTCTTGCTTTCACTGTCTGTTTCTTGCAAGTCTTGAGATCAGATGAACTCTTCTTCTGATCAGAGCATCTTTTCTGAGTGTCAATCATTCGCGAAAGTCAGTTTTTCTCTTCTTCGCTATTGCATCTTCGCTCAAAGAGAGACAGTTTTTGTCAGCTGAAGATACACATCTCTTTTAGTTTCAACTGTGAAAACTCTGTGACTTGAATAGCTTTCATCAATATCTCTAAGCGAAATGAAGTCGCTATATCAATTTCTCGTATTTCAGAGTCAAATCAATTCTCACTTCAAATCTTTCATAAATCTTCTGATCACTGTAGAGATATCGTGTCGCTCTCTGCTGTTCAGTCAACTGTTCTACTCAAGATATCATAAAAATGATATTCTTGCGCTCAAGCTTCAATGTCAAGAAATAAAGTACAGATACAATATAGAAAGTCGTATTGAAGCAACAGAGAAAGCAAACAATGAACACGTGCAATGATTGTGCTAGTAGAAAGATACTGTAAAACGTGTAAGTTCTCTCTCTTTATCTACAAGTCGTAATAACATTTATATGTACACTTGAGAAACGTTTCTCAACTCTTCTATCATTGACTCAGATCTTGATCTCTTCTCTCTTACTAACTATCTCGTGAGAATGATGTGAGCAGTCTCACGACAATGTCATAAACAATTAATACAGATATTCACTTAAGATTTCAAATATTTGATGCACTTTTCAATTATTTTAAGCAGATTGAAAAGAATATAAAAAGAAATACTTGCTCATCAAGTGCTGTTATAGTAAAAACTTGCAAAAAAGTCTTAATTAAACTTGCAAAGTATTATGTCAAGATTGAAGACAGCAATGAAATAATATATAATCTTGTAAATATTTTAAATTCTACAATGAAGCTAAATCTTTACAAGACTTGAAACAACAAAAACAATGAAGATACAAATCATGATGAAGAGTCTGTTCACTACAAGATTAAGTACAAAACAGAATTCAAAGAATATTTTCATCATTATTATAAAGATTCAGCTGTCGATTTGAAAGCAGAAGCATAAAGAGCAAGAAGTGATGTTGATGAGATAATGCATTATGATAATGCATTTAATCATTTACTAATGATCTTGTAATTTGTTGCAACTGTTAAAAGATCATTGCTTCAACAATCTCAATATGTTCATTCTTTTCAAGATGAAGATGATCAATATTTTTGCACTGATGTTATAAATAAGAAATGTTTGACATGATAATTTTGAAAAAACAATGCTTTGAATTTTTCAAGATTGATGCAAATGATTAAAAATGTTCTTTCATGCTCAATATTCTTAATAAATATTGAGTGAACTTTCAATCTTGTTAAAAGAGTATGTTGATGAAATCAATTACAGATGAGTTCAAAAATGATAAAATAAATAATGTTTATAAAGTATTATAATCGAATTATGAATTTGAATTCAAATGAGATTATTACTGAGTTCTGAAATATTTATTGCAGAGAGAAGAATGATGATCAAAAGATCAATGAGTCTGCTGATTCATTTTAAGTATCTTTGAAAACTGTTCTGATGCAGATTTATTCATAAATTTGCAATATCATTTCATTTATTAAAAGTTTTGCATTTAAAGCAAGTACTTATTAGAAGTACAGTTAAGTCAATGCATAATAGTAATGCACAAGAATAATGTGAATGTGATTTCAAGAATTACATTGTTTATTTAACTGATGAAGATAGACATTTTTTAGTCTGTCTTGAAAAACATGACATCAAGATTCATCATGAGATTCTTCATAAATCTCATATTTTTATCTTGAATGATGATGTGTTTGACATGAATTGTCATCAAGTTGATGTTTGCATAAAGCAAAATGTCAATGAAAATTCTACAACAAAAGTGATAATGCAAAAGAGTAATGCACTTACTTTTCATAAAGAAGCACATAAAGTCTTCAGTGACTTCTTGAAGAGTACTTAAGACAGAGTGCTGAATGCAATAATTGTATGATAGCATATTTGTGCAAGCACAGTTGTGCACAATCTTTCTCACAAGTCATTCAAAGATCATTTTAAGAATTAGATTTTCAGCTGACTTCTGATATTTTCAAATCTCACGCAATGTAATCATTTCTGATTTGTAGCATCTTTTAATTTTCTGTTGCAAAGCATTAGCATGTTAATCAACAATGCATTACTCATGTGCATTATCTTTTTAGTAGATGCAAAGACTGAAATAGTTTCTTTGATAGCATAATTATCAGTTGAATTCATTAATTTCTTACATGCTGATGCATATGCTAAAAATCAACTTGTCAGCAATAGACAAGTCATATTGCATTATCAATATGCATTATCAATTTTATGCTTGCAGCATGTCATAGTATTGATGTATGATGTTTATCAAGATATCAAAATTCAAGAATTAATTTTTTGAATGTTTTATTGAAATTCAAATGTATTATTTCTTGAAGTGTTATTTAAGAAATAGTTTGAAAAATAAAAATGAAAAAGTGAAAAATAAATTGTTTTAAATATTAAATAAGTGTTAGTTCTAATAATTAATTTTTTCTCATTGCACTCAAAATCAAATTCATTTCACTTGATGAGTTTTTCTCTCACTTTTCAAAATTCTTTATTTGTTCATATTCTATTGAATTACTCAAATTTCATTGATACTATTGCATTACTTAAATGCATCATCAAGGGAATAATGCTGACTTTAATAAATACTTTTCACTTTGTTCAACAGTTCAGACATAATTCTTTGTGAAAATTAATTCATCTCACTTAATGTTATATTTCTTACTTTCTCAAATTCTCTACTAGTTCATATTCTATTGAATTGTTTAAATTTCATTGATACTGTTGCATTACTCAAATGCATTATCAAGAGAACAATGCTGACTTTAATAAATAATGTTCACTCTATTTGTAAATTCAAAGTTTATCACAAGTTGAAATCATGATAAAAATTAATTCAATGAGATCAAAGAACACTACAAGCGACAGAACAATGATTATATAATCATATTTAAATGATTACACAAATTAAAACAATTCAATGTTTGAAAAGAAGTGAATAAAATAAACAAAGCAGTTATGAAAGACAATGTCAAAAATCAAGTAGAACAAGAGCATAAGAACAAGAGCATTCATGATAATGCATCTCAGTAATGTAATAATACTAAATAAAGTGCTGATTTATTTATAGTTGAATGCTTTGAATTGAAAATCAGATGCAAAGCAAATGCTGAGATTATCACTGAGATGATAAAGCTTTTTGATATAACTGCTGCAACACAAGATGCAAATACTATTGCAGAGAAAATTGCTTTGAAAGCAACGAAAATATGCATTATCTGTATGCATTATCTTTCAGTTGTAGAAACTAATATCAATTTTAGAAGACAACAACAGATGAGTTGAACATAAGTAAAAAGATAATAAAATTTATGATTTCTATAGTTCATTTAATTCAACAAAGAATTCTTCATCATGATGATTTGAAGAAGTTAAAGCAGATTGATGATATTAATTCTATGACAGCTTTTCAAAATTTTGCAACAAAATTTATCATTCTTTCAACTGTCAAAGAATGAGAAATTCAGAATTCAATACATGTAATAAATTCTAATTTAAATGATTTCATCATAGTAGAAAATAATGATGCAGAAATGTGCTATGAAGCAAAGAAGAATGAAAAGAAACTACAACATGATGAATATGAGATTATCAATAGTAAGAAGAAAAAGAATAATGTTAATAATGAAAGTGAAAAGAAAATAATAAAGCTGTTCAACTAGCGAACAGCGCTTATCTTACTTTCTAAGTTCTAATCATAATTCATAATCTTATGAATTCATAAACTGAATCATAATGCATTATTTTTTTGCATTATCTTGAAGAGTGTTCAACAGAAAGTCATGATGAAAATTATGAAATCTTCATGATGAAGACTGTTTAATCAAGTTATTTACATTTATTTAATATCTTGTTGAGTTGAATTGAGTTTTCAGATCGAGTTGTTGAGTCTAGATTGATCGCATCAAGTTAAGTACTTAAGTTCAAGTCGAGTACTTAACTCAAAAAGTGTCGAGTCGAATTGAATTTTTTTTGAAAAAGTGTCGAGTCGAATTGAGAAGTTGAATTCGAGCACTTGAGTTGAGTTGAGAAGCTTGACTCAATAACTCGATTCGAAAACTTAACTTGACTCGACAAGATATTAGATAGATGTAAATAGCTTGATTGAACAGTCTTCATGATTCTCTTCATGACTTTCTACCATGTTTTTCCGTCATGACTCTCTATCAAAGTCAAACGATCTTCATGTTTTTTCTTCATGTTTTTCTTCATGTTTCTTTCTATATTTCTCGTCATGACTTTCTTCATGTTTCTCTTCATGTTTCTCTTCATGTTTCTCATCATGACTTTCTTCATGTTCTTCTTCATGTTTCTTGTTATGACTCTCTTCATGTTTCTCTTCATGTTTCTCGTCATGACTTTCTTCATGTTTCTCTTCATGTTTCTCGTCATGATTCTCTATCAAACGATCTTCATGTTTCTCTTCATGACTCTCTATTAAAAGATAATGCAAAAGTCAAAAATCGGAAAAATTTCTATATTTAGTTCTCTTGATGTCAAGCTTGAATTCTTGACGAGTCGAATTGAATTGACTCAATTCTCAGTCAAATCGAGTCGCGTCAAGTTGAAAATATGAGCAACTCGACTTGAATCAAGTTGAAAATGTGAGTAACTCGACTCGATCTTGATTCAAGTTCAAAATATCAACTTGAAACTCAACTTGATGATCAGTTTAGTTGAGTCAAGCTTCTTAATTTGATTCAAGTTGTTAAATTCAACTTCTCAACTTAATTCAACACTTTTTCAAAAAAAAATTCAACTCAACTTAATACTTTTCAAGTCAAGTACTCGACTTGAACTTAAGTACTTGACTCGACTCAATCAGTTTGATCAACAACAAGATTTATCTGTACAAAATGCTGACTATGAATCTTCTGCAAGCTATGCTTGTCAAAAGAGCTGAATAATCTCATCAACAGAGCAGTAACAGCGCGATATGCGCATGTTATGCTCACATACACAGATTGAGCATTGCATTGTGATGCTCACAAACAACAAAATCATGTGATCAAATGATTATGTGATCAAACAGTGAACGAAAGTTTACGTTAAGTGATTAACTTTCACAATACACAGATTGAGCATTGCATCATGATGCTCACAAACAACTTAAAGCTTATTTAGTCTGCTTAACTAAATGATCAAACAGTGAACGAAAGCTCACATTGAAGTGATCAACTTTCACAATACATCAATTGCTCATTTAGCTCATTCAGCTAAATGATCAAACAGCAAATTCAAAAGCTTACGTTGAAGTGACTAACTTTCACAATACACAGATCGAGCATTGCATTGTGATGCTCACAAACAACTCAAAGCTCATTTAGCTTGCTCAACTAAATGATCAAACAGCGAACGAAAGCTCACGTTGAAGTGATCAGCTTTCACAATATACAGATTGCTCATTTAGTCTGATTAACTAAATGATCAAACAGCAAATGAAAACTTACATTAAAGTGATCAGCTTTCACAATACACAAATTGCTCACTTAGTTTGACTAATTAAATGATTAAACAGCAAATGAGAACTTATGTTGAAGTGATCAGCTTTCACAATACACAGATTACTCATCTAGTCTGACTAACTAAATGATCAAACAGCAAATGAAAGTTCACGTTGAAGTGATTAGCTTTCGCATACATAGATTAAGCATTGCATCATGATGCTTACAAACAACTTAAAACTCATCTAGTCTGCTCAACTAAATGATTAAACAGCGAATGAAAGCTTACATCGAAGTGATTAACTTTCACAATACATTGATCACTCAGTTAACTCGCTCAGCTAAATGATCAAACAGCAAATTTGAAAGCTTACATTAAAGTGATCAACTTTCACAATACACAGATTAAGCATTGCATCGCGATGCTCACAAACAATTCAAAGCTCATTTAGTCTGCTCAACTAAATGATCAAACAGTGAACGAAAGCTCATGTTGAAGTGATCAACTTTCACAACACATTGATCACTCATTTAACTCACTCAGCTATATGATCAAACAGCAAATTTGAAAGCTTACATTGAAGTGATCAGCTTTCACAATTTCAATTTGTTTATATGATTACTTGATTATATAAACATGTTGCACGCTTGTATGCGCACTCTAATGATTTGACTATTCAATGAAAAGATATACAGCAGCGATTATGACTAGATTACATGTAATTTAGCATACACACAACGCTTTAATGCTACTATTTAAATAAATAGCATCATGTTTCATAGTTTTAAACTGCATAAGTACGTAAAACTTGAAAAAAAAAACTCAATCAGTTTACTCAATTTTTTTAGTTTTACAGCAAATTCATTTTCTTGCTGTAAAATCTTAATGAGCTTGACTATAAATTTACTATTAAAGTTGTATATCATTTCATGAATTATTAATACTTTGACAATTGCATGTAAAATGAGTTGTTTGTAATTAACAATTTCAACAACAGAATTAAGCTATTTCTTAACTACATTGCAATCTTTATAAATTAATGTTTTAACATTTGTTCTTCTTGAAGTTGTTGATTTGAATTGAGAAATTTTATCTTTTAAGAAATATACTTCATTTAAATGTGTTTTTTGCACTTTTAAAATCATGATTCTCAGCAGCATACTTCTGACATGCATTGCTGAACATGTATTTATGTTTTCATTAACACTGTGAATAAATATCTTCTTGACTTTATTAATCACTTATATATAGTAAATTTCATCTTGCAACATGCTTTCAACATGATTAATTGAATATTTTCTTTCACTGACATTATGAATGAATATTTTCTTGACATTGTTTATTACTTGTGTTCAATAAATTTCATCTTGCAGTCTGCTTTTGATATATTCTACTGAATATTTATTCATACTTATACTGTGAATGAACATCTTCTCAACATCATTAATCATTTGTATACAGTATAATTCTCTGATAGCTACAAATATGAAGCTATTTAAGCTTTCTATTTTAGTCAGCTTTTGCTGCAAAGTAAGCAACAAATAATTCACAAAAATATATTCATTCTTATAATTAAATCATCTTGATGATGTATTAATCAAGTTTATCTTTTCTAATTTATGCATTATTTCAAAGTTGTAAATTAACAATCTTATGATTCATTTAACTTGTCTTTCATTTAACTTTCAGATGTTCATAAAATTCTTCAAATTATTATGATCAGTCAAAACTTCAACAGTATGATAATTGTTTTTTACATAGTATCATCAGTGTTTAAACATTATTACTATGATTAAAAGCTTCTGATCATATGTTTTATAATTTCTTTCAACATTTATCATCATTCTGAATCAAAATGTAATCAAATGTCATTGATCTTCATCATCTGACTAAAACAAAATACTCATAACTGCATAATTAAACGCGTTAATCTTGATGTATATATATTATTCTGAGTCAAAGTGTCTTAATATAAACATTCTCATAAAAATGTTGCAAAGCTGATTAAATGTTTGTTTTGCTTCATTTAATTATATGAATGAACTCATTTTTACATCTTTTACACTATCTTTCAGCAGTTTTGTTAAAGACTTTGCTATTTGAGAGTAATAATGTATAAAATATTGATAGAAATTGATGAATCTCAGAAAAACTTGTATTTCTCAATAAATCTTTGATCTGAATTACATTTTGATGATGTTTATTCTACTTGAGTTCATCAAAACATTCTTTGTAAATATGATAAACTTTAGAAAGTTCACTTTAACGATAAAGAATTCACACTTCTTTAAGCTAGCATATAGTTTGAGCTTTCTTAATCTTTCAAGAATTTGCTTTACATGATTTATGTAATTAGTCTTCTCTATGAAGAAGATTAGAATGTCATTCAAATAAATAACATAAAAGTTATTTAAAAGTTTTATCAACATCTTATTAATATAAGTTTGAAAGATGATAAATGCATTAATTAAATTAAATGACATGATCATATATTTAAAGTGATTATAATGAGTATGAAATATCATTTTTCACTCATCTTTACATTAAATTCTGAAATGATGATACATATTCTTTAAATTCAATTTAATGAACTGCTTGATTCAACTGAGTCTGTTTAAAATTTCATTAATTAAAGATAATGAATAATGATTTTTAACAGTGATTTTATTCAGATCTCAATAGTTCATGTATAAATGAAAACTATCATTTTTTTTGAAAATAAATAGAATAAACATGTCAGTTAAGCTGATGAAGTACTTAATTCATTCTTTCACTAAAACATCATTTAAATACTGTTTCAGAATCATTAACTCTGTGTTTGATAAATTATACAACAATTTATATGATGATTCTGCTGTAATTTTAATTGCATAATCATGATCTTCATGCAAGAACAATTTATCAACATTCTTTGTTAAGAATACATCTTCATATTTTTTTAATTCAATAAGTAAAGTCTGTGTTTTAAACATATTTATAATACAATTTATCAGGTTATTTATTGCTATCACTTAATATTCAATGATTAATTCTTCAACAACATTGATCATGATAAAAGCATATATAGTAAATTCATTTTATAAAGCTTTCATAAAATCTTTTACAATGAATAACTTGAATGCATGTTCATTCATGTCAAAATGTCAGATTCTTGCAATCATGTTTATTCAAATATGCTTGAATTGCATATTCAACATACTTATAAACTGATCGCGTCAAGTTGAATCATTGAGATTGAGTTGAATTCTCGACTCGTCAAGACTTGATTTGAGTCAGAATTTTGAAATCGAGTATTTGAGTCAAGTCAGAATGTTGATATCGAGTATTCAAGTTGAGTCATGATGTTGATATCAAGTATTGACTCGAATTCTCGACTCAACTCATCAAGATATGATTTACTACTACTAATATTAATCTGATAATGCAATAAAGTAATGCAATTGATTCGATTGCATCTTCATGATTCATGAAGATACTGACTACTACTGATAGAGATTTTCTCACGAGTATTGATCAGAACTCACGAGAATACTGACTACTATTAATACGTGTTTTCTCAGCTTAGTAATTACTACGTAGTCAAGCATAAGCTTTAATCAATTGCATTACTCTGTTGCATTATTCTGTTGCATTATCAATAGTACATTATCAATAGTGCTTGAGAAAGCTCTATCAGTAGTAATCAATATTCTCATGAGTCATAAGCTCTGAAGATGTCAATTACTATCTATGAATCATGCTTGAGAAATCTCTATTAGTAGTAGTTAGTATTCTTATAAATTCTAAAGATGCTGACTCTGCTCGAGAAACTTCTACTAGTAGTAATCAGTATTTCTTCTCATTAAACTCTGAATTTTTGATTGCTTAATGAGTTGAGTCAAAAACTCGAATTCTGACTCGACTCAAGATTGATATTGAGTTGAGTCATGAGATTGATATTGAGTACTCGAGCGAGTCAGAAAGTAGATATGAAAACTTGACTCAACAATCAGTCTATTAATTGATTCTTTTTCTTTGATCTTTCTCATAGTTAAATGCTCGTTATTCAGACAAATCAAATAAACATGAATTTTACTTAAAGATTCTGATTGAATCATTTGACTACTTTAGATTGCACGAAAATGAAAAGCAATCTTATCTCATAAGTCAATTATTAGTTATTTCTTGTGATATTCTAAATAAGAAGATAAACGTTGAAACAGAGAATAGAAATCATTGAATTTGCTGAATTCTTGAATGAGATTTAAATATTGTTTTCAAAAGTTAGTCTCTTTGTCAGAATCATTATACAGCTCAGCAAGTTCATTTAACAGGTTTTTGATCATTTTATAGAAATTCAATGAATCTCGTTAACATCAAGCTAGTGTAACTTTGACTGCATCTTTGTTGATTCATGAATGAACGTAGACTAAAATTGCTTTATCATTGTCAAAGTGATCGAAATTGATTTCTATTTTATCATAAATCTTTCTCTGTCAGTTATTTCAGATAGACTCACTTTCATCAATAAACAAAAGTGAATTCAAAAGCTTTATAAAACACTTGATAAAGTGAGAGAAAAAGAAGAAAAGAACAGATGTGTTCTTTCTAGTCACTTGAAGTTGATTATCTCATTCAGCAAGCTTATTCTGAATCTTTATGTACTTCTTATTCAATTGTCTCTTAGCTTGATTAATATCTTCATAGCGAATCTTTCAAACTTAATTACTAGAAATCTTGTTGAATAAATTTAACGCTTTAACGTCTAAATCTCGCTGTGTTCAAAGATCATTAAAAATCTTTAGAAATTTATTCAAATCTTCTTTGACTCAATGACTTAACTGTTTAAAGTTCTTAATATTTCAGAAAGTGATCATCTCAGTAACTTCATTCAAGTGAGAGAAATTAGATAATGATTGACGTTTCTTTCATATGATGTCAGTTCAAAGATAGATTGATATGCATGATGAAAGCTCAAGATAAATGATTAAATTGAAAGTGATAGCAGAATAGAAACTTTAATAACTCTTGAAGTGATCTTTCACAGATAATCAAGTCATGATGAATGTTTAGTTGATTGAATAAAGAGCAATGCTCAACAGTAATGAAAAGAGATTGTAGTTCAAGTGCTTAATCTTCAAGAAAGATGTTGTTAATTATAAAAATGTTTTTGTTTTGATTCTCAAGTTATCAATAAAGATCTTTTATCGTTGATTCTTTTAATTGAGTGAATAAACGTGTACTTAATGAGCTTTAAATCTTCTAGCAATTCAACAAAGATTTTTTATCATTGATTTTATTGATTTCTTGATGTTGTTCTGTCTTTCAAAGTCGTTGATCATCAGATACATAAATTTCTTTATACTTATCTTGTTGTCAGTTAAGTTAACTTGAATGAGTAATGAAATCAATATCATATGATAGATGAATTCTTAATGTAATGTTAAAATCATGTTGTCGTGAGACTGTTTGCATCATTCTCACAAGATAGTTAGTAAGAGAAAAGAGATCGAGATCTGAGTTAATGATAGAAGAGTCGAAGAGCGTTTTTCAAGTGTATATATAAATGTCATTGCAACTTGTAGATAGAGACAGAAACATATACATTTTACATTATCTTTCTACTAGCATGATCATTGCATGTGTTTATTGTTTGCTTTCTCTGTTGCTTTGATATGACTTTCTATACTGAATCTGTATTCTATCTTTTGACATTGAAGTTCAAGCGTAAGAATATCATTTTTATGATATCTTGAGTAGAACAGTTGACTAAACAGCAGAGAGCGACACGACATTTCTACAGTGATCAGAAAATTTATGAAAGATTTGAAGTAAGAATCAATTTGACTTTGAAATATGAAAAATTGATATAGCGACTTCATTTCGCTTAGAGATATTAACGAAAGTTATTCAAGTCACAGAATTCTCACAATTAAAACTAAAAGAGACGTGTATTTTCAGCTGACGAAAATTGTCTCTCTTTGAGCAAAGATGCAACAGCGAAGAAGAAAGAAACTGACTTTCGCGAATGATTGACACTCAGAAGAGATACTCTGATCAGAAGAAGAGTTTATCTAATCTCAAGACTTGCAAGAAACAGACAGCGAAAGCGAGAATCAAAGAACGAATTCAAAGCAATGTAGACAGAAGTATGAGAAATGATGTCAGTTTCAGCAATGAATCATGTTTTAGCAAAAGCATAAGATTGAGCGTTGTTCATTAAATAAAAGAAGAGAAAAGAAAAGCATCTTGATCAGTTGTAACAACTGCAAAAGAAAGAAAGAAGAACTTCAATGAGTTGAGAAGCAAAAACAAAATAATGAGATCTTTTTGACTGCTCTATTATTTTTACTATTCTGTATTTCATTCTCACAGCTCTCAATATCAATTTACAGCGACAAAATGACAAGCTCATTGAAAACATTTGTTGTAAACATGAGTGCTACGCTCATCAGCTCTCGAGTCAGCTCAGAAATAAACATGATCACAATGTCATTTCTGAAATATCTGACACTCATGTCATCATTTAAAACTTTGAAAGTTTCGTATTTTGAAGAAAAGAACATGATTGATTTTCTAGAAAGATATGAAGACTTCTGTGATGATTATGAGCTGAATCAGATCGATTGATTTCATAAGCTGTTAAGATACTGCAACAAGATCATTGATGATAACATCAAGACTATGATTGAATATATTGACTTTAACTGACAAGAACTTGTTACGATTCTAGCCTTCGCCTGATTTCATTCTAATCAAGCCTAGCGAGAACCTGATCTAGTCATGTTGTCATCGAGACTCTGCTTCATATGTGTAAGACGTTAACCTCTTCGGGCCTAGCACAGAGCTAGAGCACACACATATAACAGCGAGTTCTTTTCTGTAAATACTTTTCTTTCTTAGTATTTATCTATTAGTTAAATGACATTCATATGACTCGCTCTATGTCGACTTCTAACATTAGATAAATACTCATCAACTCTACTATTGACGTGTAGATGATATGAAACAATCTACTTCGTTTGTTCAGAAATTCGCAAGAAATTCTTCGAATATTTAAATGAGCTAAGAACAGTCGCTCATAGAATCAATGATAAAGAATCTTCGTTGATTGCTTGAGAATCAACTCAAGCTCATGAATCAGACGAGTCAAAACAATCTGTGTCGTTCGATCAGATTAGTGAGTCTGCTTCAAAGACATGATTCGAATTGACCTCTTCAATGAGTAAGTCGACTAGTGAGTCTGCTTCAAAGACGCTGTCAATGCGATGATCTATCTACTTACATTGCTTTATCAATCAGCGAATCGATCTATCTTGTGTTTCTGTATCAACTAGTAAGTCTGCTACAAGAGCAGATAACGATTGATCTCGTTGACAGAGTCAGTCACTCGATAGTTAGTCTGCTTGAACGACACTCGAAGTGAGTCTGCTACAAAGACAGACAATGATTGATCTCTTGATTGAGTTGATCAACGAACGAAACAAGTTCTACTATGTAGTAGATCTGAATCAGAAGTGAGTCTGCTTCAATGACATGATCAGAATCAATCTCTTTGATGAGTCAGTCGACTAGTGAGTCTGCTTCAAAGACATTGTCAATGCGATGATCTATCTACTCACATCGCTCTATCTATCAGTGAATCAATCTATCTCGAGTTTCTGTTCAACTAGTGAGTCTGCTACAAAGACGCTGTCAATGCGATGATCTATCTATTCACATCGCTCTATCTCTTAGTAAGTCTGCTTCAATGACGCGATTCGAATCAATCTCTTTGATGAGCTAGTCGACTAGTGAGTCTGCTTCAATAATCGTTCTTTCTCTCTCATAATGAGTCTGCTACAAAAGATCGTCACTCTATTTCTCTATTTTCTACATAGTGAGTTGACTACAATAGACATTTCGATGATCTGAAAGATCAATAGAAAGATTGATAGAAAGCGCACTAAGAAACAACATTCATGAGAACATGAATAGTCAAGAAAAGAAGATAATGTTACGATTCTAGTCTTCGTCTGATTTCATTCTAATCGAGTCTAGCGAGAATCTGATCTAGCCATGTTGTCATCGAGACTCTGCTTCATATGTGTAAGACGTCAACCTTTTCGAGCCTAGCACAGAGCTAGAGCACACACATATAACAGCGAGTTCTTTTCTGTAGATACTTTTCTTTCTTAGTATTTATCTATTAGTTAAATGACACTCATATGACTCACTCTATGTCGACTTCTAACAGAACTGAAGAAGACAATGAAGAAAAAGTATGAGAAAGATGACATTGATCAACAACTGAATTCTTGAATTTTTCTAAAAATCTTTAAGAATAAGTCTTGTATCATAAAGAATGATCTGAAACTGTACAGTTGACAATACAAAAGCATATCACATTCGTTAATAAAATGCAAGTAAATGAATGAGTATATCAGATGTTGCTGATTTGTCAAGAGTCTTTCATTTATACTAAGTGAAAAAATCATATGAAAGTGTGCACTCAATTCTGAAGATTTCAGTTTCATGAATTTCAAGAAAGCTAGTGACGCGATAGTGATTTACTGCAACTCTGTCAAAACATTGTTGAAATTCTTGATCATGATCAAGAATTTTGATGATCTCAGCAAGCTCATGAACAAATATCAAATCAAGTAATTAACAATGTCAGACAAGTTCTTTGATTCTTTGATAGTAACACAGCTCAGCAATACAACAATGAATAAAATGATAAATAAGTTTAAGACAATGATGCTTTGTTTGCAAACAGTAACAAAGAAGATTGAATCTTTCATGCAAAACATGACAGCATCTGTCTTGATGCTCAACATCTATATCTCACATGAACTCATTACATTTGCTTATTCAACAATGTCAATGCTATCATCATTTTTACTTTCAAGAAGTGAACGAGCGTCTTTGATGTTTAAAATAAAAGAATGCTTCTTTTATGAAGAAATAAAATATCAGAAGATCAGATATTGTCAATTGAATATTTATAAGACAGAAGAAAAAATACATGTAAATGAAACAAACAAACTCTGAATGAGATTTATTGAAAGAAATGACAGATTAACATCTTTTACATTGAATCATTCTCAGAAAGAGCTGATTGACAATGCTTTAAAGAAACAAAGTCAGCAAATGAAAGCAGAACATGTTGATGTCATCAGATTGACAAGTGTAAGAGCAATGATTATGAAGAAAGCAGAGAACACAGACGAGAAACAAAAATGAAATGAAGAAGTAATAATTGTCACAGCTCAACACAATTATAAGTCAGATGAGAATGTGATGAAGACAGTAACACAACAGAGAACGAGTTCAAATTGAACTTGAAGAAAAAAGTAAGAAAAGAAGAACGTCTGTCGAACATGAAGAATTTACGCTCTGAAAAATATTTGTTGATTTCAAGAATGTTTTTAAAGAAGCAAACAAGTGAGAATGTAATCATGCAGAATGCAGCTGCTTTTAAGAAAATGATAAAAACAACGAAGAAATTAACGAGAAAGAATTCAGATGACAGCAAGATAGAATCAGATAATCAAGACAAAAGAACATAAAACATAGTAGAGAAATACATAAATACAGAAAACATGATGCATATTATAATGAATCAGAAGATGTAAGATGTAAGCATTGAATAAATGCTTACACATTCGTTTATTCTTCTTTGAACTCTTTATGCTCAAGTAAAACAACATAAGAAAAAGAAAACAAAAAAGACTGATGATGTGCAAGTAACAGCAGTAAAATTTAAAGATTTTTCATTTGAAAAGTTGAATGCAATTTTGTATGCAGTGATGTATTTAAGAACATGAGTGCTGATGAGTAATGAGATTTACATTAAGACATTGCTTAATAATGATGCTGAAATCAACGTTATGTCTGAAACTCTTGTTGCAAAAACTCAGTTGTCTAGACAATAAGACATTTATTTAGATATGATAAAAGTCAGCGAAGCAAAGACTAACATCATTGAATGCTGCAATGACATGAAGATCAATATTGATGAAGCAAAATTAATGATTTCAATATTTGTAATTGAAAGCAACAAGTACACTCTGATACTGAGCAGATCATATGAGTGAAAGACATGTTTATGCATCAACAATACTTTGAAAGAAACTTGTAAAATGACAGTCATTAATGATGATGAAAGAATGATGTTCTTTAAATTAATTTTAGCGCACAATTTTGTCAATCGAAATGTATTAAAAATATTTCTCAAGAAAGCGAAAGACTCTTTAAATGAGTAGATGAGTGCTTTGTCAAAAGCGTATCTGCAATGAGAAGTGTAAGCTCAAAGACTGTTGATTTAGCGCGCTTGAAAAGCTTTAAGATGTTCATTGAAATCAAAGAAGAAAAGAAAAAGAAAGATCAAAGCTTTATTTAATGATTTTGCTTGAACGATAGCATGTGACATGCACAGATGTTATGATGTCGTTCAAACAGATTTACAATGCAAATGACATGAAGATTTGATCTGAGTTCAATTCATCAGAGTTGAATGACTCAATATCAGAAAATTTGACAAACTGAAAATAAATCTTATTGATTCAGATCAAATTGAATATGACAGAAATGAAGTCAGAGAAATATGATTATTGACTGTTTCTCAAATTCTTCAAAATTGCTTAAGATTTCAAACTGACTTTGAAGTAAGCGAAGAGAATGATATGCAATGATGCTTTAACTTTGCAAGAGAAGAATTTACTACTGAAGATGTTGTTTAACAGAGAAGTAACAATGATCTGAAACTTCTCAGAAATGAGAAAGATAAAAGACATAGTCTCATCTTCGCAGCAAATTCAAATGATATCACATGATGCATGATAGACACTCAATTTCTCAGTCTTTAAGACATTTTATCAGATTGTCATAGACATGCTCAAGAATTGAATAAAGCATGACATACTGAAATCTTGTCATGACTCGTATCAAAATTTCTGATTTCTGATCAAGAAAAAGTTCAATCAGTATCACATGATTAATGCAGCAATGAATATGAACAAGATTATCATTAGAGACGTTAATCTGTCTTCAGATGTGAATGAATTCTTCAAAGAATTCATTGATATGATTATGATTTCTCTGATAGATTTGTTTTCTGAATACGATCAGATTATGCTGACAAAAATATATTGAAATCTTACAATGTTCATGACATCTCTGAAATTATTGTGACAGACGATATTATCACAAAATGTCATCAACTTCGTTGCTCAGTTTGTCAAAGTCATAATCAAGATATTGAAGAATCTTCTTGAAATATACAGATCTTTTCTCAACGATATTGAAGTAAAAAAATTGAAGACAATTTATGATAATGCAAAGATCACTTCAAAAATGCATCAATTTATGCTGAAGCACATTAAGAATCTCAACTTTGTAATTCTGAATTTTAAATTCATTGATTGCATCATATCTGACAAAAAGTCGCAATTCTGCATGTTGAGCATAAAGATTGTGAAATTTGTTTGTGACTTTCATGATTGCAGATCAGAAAATTTCAAAATTATTAAGATTTTAGAATAATGTCTTTGTCATGATGTCACATCTGTTTAAGCATTTATTGAAGTATGCATATATTATTGAGTGTGAATAGAGAATTTTATCTTGATCACAGCGTTAATATTTCAGCTCTTCAAAAAGAAGATCAAATTCATGTGAGAAAGAGAACAAAAGAAAGTCATGAACAAGCTGAAGCTGATACTGATTACTGCATCAATCATGAGAAGTTTGAATTACTTTAAGAAGACAGAAGAAATTATTCTTGTCATGAACATAAGTTTTCAAGAATGAGAAGCGATGTTATTGCAGACAGCATTAAATTCTAAGAATCAACATTTTATATGATACAAAAGTGAATTATGAAATGAGCAAGAGACAAGATATGATGCTGAAAAGTGAGAATGCAAAGATTTAATGAAGACATTGAAGAAGATTCATTACTGATTATATGACATGAAGTTCATTATTGAAATAGACGTCAACACTCTGATGATGTAACTGAATTAATCTGCATCAGACTTATCAAAAACATTGATGACATGATGACTTGCTTGAATTCGCTTGTTTAATTTTGATGTTCATCACGTTTTTGATCGCAAGCATAACGCACTCGATGAATTCTTGCGCAGACTCAGAGAATCTTCAGACGATGAAGATGAGACTCACAAGAAAAACATAAATGATTTTATTGATGCTCAGTTAAATTTCATTCATCTTTGCTCAGTCAGTATAATTTTTAGTGAAGACATGTCAATATTGAAAGATTTATATTCAGAACACTTCAAGAAAATAGCTCATTATCTAATTTTCTTATCGCGCTCATTTGAAATGTCAACAAAAGAATTTTGAAAGTTCAAACATGAAGCGTTGAAATTCATGATTCAAGATAAACATTTGTTTAAAAGATTCAACAAGATTGCTTCTGTGCAAAAAGTGATGAATTTTCAAGAAAAACACAATAATATTCTGCAGAAATTGCATGATGAAAGTGATCATCATGAAAGAAAGAAAATATATTGAAAGATGATCAACAGATATTGATGAAAGAAAATATGAAAGAATACATGCACATATGTAAAATTCTGTAAAGAATGTCAGTTGCAAGCATCAAGATAAAAGAAGAAAACTTTGCATTTTATTTGAATCTTGAAAATCTGAGAGAAGATTGAAATGAATGTCATTCACATGTCTTCAAGTAAAGAGAAATGTTATATTATCTTGACAAAAGATAACTTTTCAAGATGAATAAAAGAAAGAATTCTGAGAGCAGCAACTTCGAAAGCGATAGCAAAATTTCTGTGAGAAGATATGATTTGCAGACATGACTGTTTAAGAAGATTTATCATGAATGAAGAATTAAAGAACAAAAAGATTGTAGAAATGCTGATCAAGAAATATAAAATAAAGCAAATGATGATGTTGACTTATCATTCACAAATAAATGATTTTGTGAAGAGAAATCATACAACTGTTGTGAATGTCTTGATCAAGATGACAGTCAATGAAAGCATGAAATGAGTCAGAAGCTTTATCAATGTGCTATAAACAGACAAAATCATCATGAGAACTTTCATTGAAATGACTTTATATCATGTCTTGTATGACTGCAATGTCATTCTTTTTATAGAACTTGATGTTTCAATCTGACAGATTCTTTCATGAGACAATGTTTGCACAACTGATGAGCTACTGACTTTTCATGCTTAACAACTCAAATGTAGAGACGAGAATTTGAAGAAAATTATGCTGCATTTGAGAAGAATGAAAGAGATTAACAAAAAAGTATGAAATGATCACAGACATATTCATATTAATTCAATTCTGAAGAATGATCTTGTACTGCTGCATGACATCAAATTAAACAACATGCATACGCTGAAATTAACATGAAGATGACTGAAATCTTTTTGAATAGTGAAGATGAACATTGAAAAAGAATGATATAAAATTGCAGAACTTGACGAAGCAATCTTGAAAGAAATGATTGCAGAAAATAGATTGAAGAAGCATGTGAATCAAGCATCAAAAAGTGAAATCAGCAATGAACAAAAGAATGAAGATCAGAATTTATTGATGACAACGCTCATTGAGAAAATCATGTCAGAAATTACGATTAATATTTTGATCAAAAACTCAAATGCATTGCTGAATTTTATTCACTATTAATTGAAAGTCTTTGTGAACTTGAAAAGAACATTTGTCACTGAAACTTCTGTTGAATTGAAATAAGATTGTTCACACTCAAGAGTGCAGCTTCAATAGCATTGTCTTGTACAGCATCATTCATATTAGCTTTTTCTCTGTTGAATCATCAAGAAGCAAAGTTGATGCAAGAAGATTATGAATTGTTAAGAATATCATAAAGTCGCTTCAAGTTACTTGAACATATGAAAAGAAGAATGAAGATGAAGATGCAAATGTCTGCAATGTCAATATTGAAGATTGAAAGTTTCAAAATGCTTTAATCTTGAATGAACAAAGCGAAACTTTAATCAATTTGCAGAGTACGCGCTAAAGTTCACTGCATAATGATTAAAGTTAAAGTTTAAAGCAAGAATTAAAATCGATCGATGATTGTATATCAGAAAATATATCAAGATCAAAGATCAAAAATACATCAAGATTGACTTAAATGATACACAACAAGATAACATGATGTTACATCAAGTCAATTTAACTCATGTGATGTGCAGCAGATAACATAGAAAAATAGTCAATCAGTCAGCTGAGAGATTTGTTACTAATATCAAGTCATCAACACTTTTTCAGCTATGACAAGCGCAAGTTGCAGAAGAATTATTTGCAAAACTGCAAGCAATTTCTACTAATGCTGAACTTTAAAAGACTCAGCATGTATTCTCTATCTTTCAACATAGTTATCATTTTTGTTATTTGAACTCGCACTAAAACGTTTAAAAATCTCACGTATTTTATCATTTCTATTATTTGAACTCACATTAAAACGACTAAACATCTTACATAATTCTTCATTCAGCATTTGTTTTCTCAGACATTAAAAGCTCATATTAAAGCTTTTATTAAAAATCTCATTTGAATTCTTTAATTATCTTTACTTTCATCATTTCAATGACACTCACTAAAGCAAGCTCTGTGATAATGCTGCATCATCTGAAACACTTCATAAATGATCAAAAAGAACTAGTCAATTACTTAAATTCTCTGCGCATAGAACAAGAACAACAGACAGCAATTCATTAATTTCAAGATCAAATTATGCAATTACACATCAATGTAAAGAATCTGATGTACAGCTTCATGAAATTTCTTGATAATAACTCACTTTATTCAAGAATGATTAGCAAGAAAGAAGAATGAAAAATGATGAATATTAAGCATGAAAGAATTGAAAAAGAAAGAAGAGATATAATTGAGATAAAAAGAATCATGATGAACAAATAAAACTTGAAGCTACTGAATCTTTAAATTTCAAAGAAAGATTCTTCATTGTAATAATAATAATAAATTTATACATTCTTGTGACATCAATTAAATCGACTCATGAGAAACTTTATGCTATGTGTATCGAGTGAACAAAACTCTCTGAGATAGAAAATCACTCGCTATTTATACGACTGCTTCACGCAGTCGAAACAACAAGATTAAGACTATGTATCAAATTTGTTCATGTTGATTGCATGTTAAAGAATGAGTGTTCTAGTCACTTTAAATTGCTTCAGAAGCTTCGTTTTTATCATCATTCTCGCTGCTGCTTTGAGATCTTTCGTGATCGCGACGATTATTCGATAGTTCAAGAAGTCAATGTCGCATAACATTCTTGATCGTAGATGTGTTCAGTTCAAACAATGCATAAGTACATGCTTCGCTGTCTGATGACTTCGTTCGCAGTTGTATCATAAGCTATTCATGCTCAAAACGTTTCTTGAGTGCAAATAGATGTTAAGATCTATGCATTTGATTTTGATGTAAGTTGCAAGAGTGCTTTCAATCTTCTGAAGATCATCACGCATCTTTATCATCTTGTTGAATAAATGAGATCTTTGTGCTGAAGTTATGTTAACGTCTGCAATGCATTTCTTGTATTTTTCTTATTGTTGCTTTCATTGATCTTTATGATATAATGCTATTGCGATGCTATTGCTTATTGAAATCGTCGTAGAAGAATTGAATCATCTGCATCTCAACTGCATTCTTATGTCTTCTTGAATAAATGTGTTCAAAAGCACTATTTTCTTGATGACAGAGAAGTAAAAGATGAGATGATTAATTCTTATTAATTGAACGCGTATGAGTTTGCATGCTCATTTAGTCTCTTGCGTTCTGTTATCAATTCAACTGCGTAATGTGACTTTATTCTGCAGCATGTTCAAATGAACATGCAGCGAACTTGTGTACATTTCAATCTTTAGCATTTCAATGTTTATTCTTTTGAATGCTTTTGCAACGTGATGTAGAGTCTGATTTTACAAAGTTTCTAGTTTGCATTTCTTGTCTGACAATTCTTTCTCTTTGTCACGCTGATGTCAGACTGATGCTTCAAATGCGATTTCTGATCTTATTACAGCTGAATACACTTGTCTCATTTTTGTGAAGATTGTCTCTCATATGAAAACTTTTAAACGACTAAGCGTAAGCATTCTTGTGACGTGACTCACTTCTATCTGTCAAAGATGCGCGTCTCATTGCAGTTTCATGTTCAGTTGAGTCTTTAGAACTTGCACGTCTGACTTTGACTTGATCACTGAGCTTTTTATTTGTATGCTAGTCATCATGTTGAATTTTCTTGATTTTCTAATGAAATGTGTAAGCTCATATTTTTCTGATGCAAACGTTGTGTCATGAGTTCAAGCTCACTTTACGCAGATGTTGTGTATCTTGCTCAGTGTTTTGCAAATTTCTTCAATGAATCTGTCATAGACTAGAATGTTGATGTCATTTATGAAGTTGAGCACTTCAATTTTGATTCTCAATGCTTTGCATTTTTTAATTAGACTTGCGTTGAAAAATAGAAAGAGAATCGATGAAATGAGAGACTCTTGAAATATGTTTGCATTTATCTTGCGCATAGTGCTCATTTACTCATTAAATATCAGCGATGTCTCTCTGTTCTTTAGAAAGCTGCGTGCTCATTTGACTATGTAGCTCAACGTTCTTCTCATTTTCAGCGTATGCAGCAGTCTGATGTGCAAGACTTGATCAAACGCTTCAATGATATTTAGACTTAACATGAAGATCACGTACTTGATTTCACAGTCTTACACAATGTGAACTTGATCTACTAGTAGATCTAACGTCAAGATCACAAATTACTTGCATCTCGCTCTCATTTAAGCATTTGAAAGCATGTAATGAGTCTCAGCTATGTCACTCAATCTTTTGATCATAATTGACTTTAAAGCTTTGCTCATGATATCAAGCAGAGCAATGAATCAATATGTCTTTGAATTAATGTAGTCACTTTTCTTTGATTTATGTAACATTATTGTTTGAGTCTTTTTGAACTGCTTCAAGTGATATTTGTGTATCATGCATGCATTGAATAAACTCATCAGCACTGAGATCAGTTCTGTGAGATCTGCTTGAAGTACTCTGTTTGAAATTTCAGAGATGTCTGACGCTTTGTTCACTTTTACTCATCTGATTGCTCACTTCATCTTGTTCTCTGAGATGCGTGAATTTGATGATACTGTTAAAAATATGAATGAATCTGAAATGTCATTGACATTTGCTTATAAGAATGAAGAAAATAATTTTTCTTGCAGCATCTCGATTTTTTCTTCAAACGTTGTTATCATGTGATCAGTATCATCTCATTTCAGCGATGAAAACTGAGAAAGCTTTTTAAATAGTTGACTTTCAATTTTAGCTCATTTTGCAAAGCATCATATTGATTTCGATGCGTCGCTTAACTTATGCATCTGTGATCTGAAGTGTGTGCATTTTGTTTATCTGATGATCTTGTTTTTGTGATCATTATGTTTCAAATATTCATTTCATGTCTTTAATGTGTCTTACATTTTTCATATAATTTGCAGTCGTCTTGATTTCGTTACTACTTCAAAGCAGCTCTGATTTCAGAAGTTTCTTGCTCAATTTAATGATTTTGCTCAAAGAGTAGATTTCTCAATGATCTCTTGTAATACTCTGATTATCTCTGTCACTCTGTCATTCATTTCAGCTTTGCTGTTCAGAGAGTGATCTGACAAAAGATGTATTTGCAGATAAGCACTCAATGCTTCTGTTTTCATTTTTTTTCAGAGTCGACAAGTCAAGAGCTGCATTGAGATTGTTTGTAGATTTAGCTCTGTGACAATCAAAAGATGATTTGATTTCTGATGTAAATTGATTCATACTTTGCACTTGCATGTCATAAACTGTATTTTCTCGCTGCTAAAGACTAAATTTATCATCATAAACTGATTATAAATCTTACGAGTGATTGTGTCTGATTTCAGCAGTAGTCTCAGTCTTGCATTTGTAATGACGTTTAGTAGAGTATCAGTCATCATATGTTGAGTAAAGCATCTTCGTTTCTCTCAATGTAAATGATGTAAATTGAAGTCTTTTATGACTAGTTATTTGCAATTATTCTTGAATAGTTTATTCAAGCGAGAAATAGTTGAGAATTTCTCTGTAAATGTGATGAATAATGAGCTTGAGTTGTAGACGTTTAGAAGTCTTAGCATTTGCGTTTCATCATTTGTGTTGCAAGTTAATATTCTGATTGAGCAGATGTCTGATTCAGCTGTCTTTACTGTTTACTGATTAAGTCTTAAGTGTTTATTAACATATATGCATGTTCTTGATTAAAATAATGAGTTTTTCACTAAATGAAAGAAGTTGTGAGCTGAGTTAAATGATTGTAAATCATTAATGTTACGTTCTTGCTTCTGTATGATTACTATGTCAAATTTGCGAACTTCTTTGTCAATCAAGAATGATTCTTGAATTTTTAATGACTTTCTGATGTTGTACTGTAGAATTTGTAGAAAAAGTTGTTTCATCATAGAATTATTTGTAGCTGTTGTTGATTCTGCGCTGAAAAGACTCTTTGTATGCTTTCGATCACTGAGAGTCTTTCGTGCTTTCTGATTGAGCATTTCTGAGTCTGCTCAGATGTCGTCTCATCTGAGTCGCTAGTCGCGCATAAGAAGAGATTGACTCGTCTTTTCTTGACTTCTATCATCTGTCATGTTGATTCAACGTCTCGATTACGTGTTTTCAACATAATGATTGCTGAGCTCGAAGAGTTCATTGAATCTGCGAAGTCTGTTGAGCTCAACGAATTCATTGAGCTTAGAGAGTTCAGAAACAGCAAGAAGAGTGCGCGATTGTATTTCAACACTTTTGAATATTTGATCAATCTGTTTCTGTAGATTTCTGACGTCTGTTTCATCTGCTGTCATCATTTGAGACAGATGCATCTTCAGAGTTCATGATCTTTGTTGCAGTTGATGCAACGTCTTTTATTCAAAGACATCATGCACTCTTTAATGTGATGTTTATTTGTGCATTTAACGCAGTGTTGTTTCTTCTTGCAGAATTTGATCATATGATCAAATTTGAAGCATCTGTAGCATTGAGTGATGCAACAGTTCTTTTCAAACAGCTTGCATAAACATTCTTGATATGAGTTTAGCATGCTCTCGTTCATTAGTTGATTTGTCATCGCTTTGATTGCGATCTCTACAATGAGCGACAAGTGAATCTTTTCACTTTCAACTACTTTCTTGAGTCAAACTATTCTTAGAATCTTTAGATTTTCATGAAGTCTTGCATTGTCTTTTATTAATCTTTTAATGATCACTTTCTGATTGCTTGTATCTATTGTGATGTGTATTTTATGTGTTAGCACAGCGAAGATTTGACACACTATACGCATTGAGTTTGCGATTTCTTTTGCTCATGTTTGAAATCTTTTCAGATTTGCTCGAACTTCTGAACTCACTGCATGAAGTGTGATGTCTTCGCTTTCAAGCTTGCAAAGAGACATGATTAAATCTCTTTGAGCTGTCGACATGTTTGTGATTTCTTGAAGAATCTGTTCAATAAATTTCTTTTATATCTTCTTTATTTTCTTTATTTTTATTATTTTCATCATGACTTTTCATCTCTTGCGAAGCGATGACAATTTGTCTCTAAGACGTTGCTTTCTCATTGTTACTTCTTCTCTTGTCATGTTTGCTCATGACGTGATTCTCGATGAAAAGTGTATGCTACTTTGCATTTTCATGCTATCTTGTGTTTGTAGCTGCTTGCTAAGCAGTTGTACAAATGTCTTTAGTTTCTGTACATTCTTCGCAATAAATGCATTCTGATTCTCATTGTTTCTTTCTTCTGAATCATTTTGAAGATGTCATATCAGCTTCACTGTTACTTCTTTTCATGAATGATCTTTGCTCTTCTCTTTCTTTAACATTAATGTCTGTATTAGAAGATCAATAATGTTAACAACATACTTCTTATCGTTGCGTGAGCTTTTCGACTTTACGTTGCTGTTTCTTCGTGACGAGTCAACGTTGCTTGCAATCGTCTCTGAATCAGCATTGCTACAGTTCATGCAATTCATTGTCATTTATTCATCTTTTAGATTCATTCTGTCTTGATTGTATTGCTTTTTTCAAAAATTTGCTTTGCATGCGTTGTGATTGTTTTTTGATTCTTCATTGTATTCAATAAAAAAAGAAGTAATGAATAAAATGCATGCTGTCATTGCAAGAATTCAGAATGAACATTTGATCAGAGCAATGATAAAGCAGATAGTATATCATAAAGTGATGCAGATAACTGTCAGCAAAGATTGAGTTTCAATCTTCTCATTCTCACAACTTACAGACTTTAACAAATTAATTGCAAATCAGATTGAAGTTATATTAATGAATGAGAAGTTAAATTACATGAACTGAAGATGAGTAGAATCTGACTTGCTATGTGAGTGTATCAGCAACATGATTTTGAAAACAGATCATGTTGAGACTGTTTTTAGCTCATCAGCAATCTTGCAGTTTGATTTTGAAAGAAGATCAAGATCATTGATACTATCATTGCAATCAAGATGCTCGTCAGTAATGTTGAAGAATGAAGATTCACACTTCATGTTCATTGCAAGCGATGTAGTAATGATCTCAGATCTTAATTCATTGATGTCAGTAATGCAAAGTCTGATAATAAGATTTCATCAATCATGTCACGATTCTAGCCTTGTCAGACTCAGTCTTCTAGCCTTATCAGGTCTATTCTCGCTTCGTCACCTTGACTAGTCTCTATTGGGCCTAGCGTCGGCTGAGAAACACACATATGTAGCCAGCTTCTTTCTCGTAGCTATCTTTCTTTCTTAGCATTTATCTTCTAGTTAAATGACATTTTTATCTGACTCGCTCTAAACAGATTTCTAACATTAGATAAATGCTTATCATTTACTATTCTGCTATCGACGAATAGATGATACAAAACAATCTATTCAGTAAGGAAAATTTGCAAGAAATTCTTCAAATTTGCATCATCATTTTAGATCGCAAGAAATTCTTCGATTCTACATTCATTTTCATCATTCTATTTGCAAGAGATTCTTTGAATAAAGCACTCAATTATTACCTGAAATTCACAAGAGATTCTTTGAATTTTCACTCATCAAAAAACATCAATTCAAAACATCAATCTCTCATCTACTCTTATCTCAACAACTTCTATCTTCTCTCATCATGACACACGACGTCAAGTCAGTTGAGTCTCGAACAACTCGTCTGCTTAGAAGCACTGTCAATAGAAGAGTTTCACTTCTACTCATTGATGCTTCAGTCGAAGCTGAGAAAGCTGTCATCTCATGAAACATAAACATCGAAGAACAACTGTTTCATTGAGTCAGCAATCAACTTGACGAAGTCATCAATATGCTGAACAAGCTTCGAAGTCAGCGAGACTTGACTCTACAACTCAATGAACACTGACTTCTCATACAAGACGATCACAAAAAGAGAGCGAAACAACTAGAAGTCGCTTTTGATAAAAACGATGAGCTAGAGAAAAAGATCAATCAGCTACAAGGCGAGCGATTGAACTTCAGAGCGAAACAACGTCAAGCTGATCGATCTATGCCTCGTCAAGATACTCAGTCAGCTGAACAACGAGTCAATCAGAAAGAAGCTTTGATTCGTCGCTCTGAAGTTGAACAAAGCTCGACTTTCGAAGCTCGCTCTTAACGAGAATCTTCTACTCTATCTGATAACGAAAACGAGAACGATCATCACAAGTTCGTCAAGCTTCCGAATTCACTCATCTTCATCGAAACAGATGATTCTATCTGAGAGACATGAAACATCAAAATAGCTGACAAGCTCGATGTCAACGCGAATCAT
>JAABUH010000466.1_pt1 | contig 59373 bp, 70 predicted proteins | sample 5559121 | NCBI WGS metagenome assembly JAABUH01 (sample SAMN10711871, study PRJNA513364) | rock metagenome | isolation source: Antarctica rocks | place: Antarctica: Victoria Land, Battleship Promontory nord | collected 2015-12-28 | reverse complement strand
AAGAAGGAGAAGAAGGAGAAGAAGGAGAAGAAGGAGAAGAAGGAGAAGAAGGAGAAGAAGGAGAAGAAGGAGAAGAAGGAGAAGAAGGAGAAGAAGGAGAAGAAGGAGAAGAAGGAGAAGAGTGAGGGGGATGTAAGCGAGAGGGGAGAGGGGAGCGGGTCGAAAGAGCTGTCGGGAGGGGCCCAAACAAAGAAGGAAGATTCGGGAGGGGAAACATTGAAGAAGGAGGGGGACGGAAGGGACGGGCTGATAATTCCGGTGCTGAAGGGGAACCGGGCGGGGTCGAAGGAATCGGTCGAGTTCCCTTGGAACACTGAGGATAAGAACGGTAAGTGCTGCATGACCACCTCTTCACATTTTACGCTATCTCCATACCCTCCGCTCCAGTCGACGGGGTTTCCGCGCCCACCTGCCTTCGGCACGAAGCTGCTGGTGTAATCCTTTCTGCTTCCTCTTCATCTCTCTGCTCGCTCAGAAAGTCCGCGATTACTAACGAGTGATCAGGTTTTGGATCTCGGTAATCTTGCTTCTCGCCCTGACGACCGCGTTTCTCGCCTTCGAGTACTGGAAGACAATTCGAGCAGAAATGCCATAAGTCCCTAAGATCTTCCAGCCATTTATCATTTCGTCCCCTCTTCAAATCGCTTTTATTCAGTGCACGCTGTGGGCTCGGACATCCCCAATGAGCATGTCATCGCTATCGAGCATGTCACCGCTATCGAGCATGTCATCGCTATCGAGCATGTCATCGCTATCGAGCATCTCACCGCTGTCATCCTCGCTAGACCACAGTCATCGTCGCTCGACTGCAGTTATCCTCGCTCGACTGCAGTCATCCTCACTCGACCGCAGTCATCCTTGCTCGGCCACTACCATCTCGCTGGGAGCCCATCGTGCCCTGCGGCAATGCGTTCTCGAATATTTTTGTATTATTGTTCTGTCGTCTTGTCCTTCTTGCTTGTCTACTCCATAATTACCTGTATAACTGGTTGTGAGTCAAGATGAACTGATCGATCTTTTAGTTGGCTATGTTATGGCCTTGGTATCATCGGTCTCACCATCTTCGGTGCTTTCGTCTCAAAATACGAAAATCAGCCTGAGGGCATGTCGATCGTCGGGAAGTGGACATGGTGGCTACGCGACGGGATTCTCAGGCCTGGCATCATGGGATGTGGCGCTTTTGCTTGTTCTCCTCTCACGGACCGGCTCTTTCGCTGAGCGCATTGAAGCATTGAAGAAGCATGTTCTCAAAAATAATGATAATCTTATGTGTCAGGCCTTGACAATCAACCTGCGCCGCTTCAGGGAAAATCCATACGCCGGCCTTCCCGCCTGAAGGACATCATCGGCCCGGACCCATCCAGAAGTGGCAATATCCTTTGCACGTTTATCCAAACATATCCTTACAACGTCCCTTGCCGCATCCTCTTCCTTCTTCATTCCCCTTTTATTCGGCGCCCAAGCTTGGTCGACCTACTTTCCTAGCTCCAGAGGTGTTTGGTATCAACGTAACAGTGTTCGCAACGCTTGAAAGATTCGTCATCCGCGGATTCTACATCCGCGGATTCTACTAGCACCGCCCCCCCGCTAGGTCCCGCTACTTCCAGATCTTGTCGGAGCGATTGATCGGACCACGACCTTTTGCGAAGTCTTCACTGGCCAATTTAGTTTTTCGGTGAGTGGAGTTTCACTTCCGCTCATGTGACGTATCAACACGTTTCCCGCTTGTCCTCCTTTGTCCTCCTGTCACCCAGCGTTGATGGCATTTTCATCCGACAGCTCCTACCCATCCTTTCATCATAGACTACCAGCTGTTTCAGCTTGTCCGACTTGTCCTACATACCGATCATATTTCTCACTATCGTTTCCGCAGCAATACATCGCTTCATCAATCCTGTTTCCCTTCCTTCGGCGGTGATTCATCATGGCTCCACTCAACTTCGCCACCCTTCTCGTACTTCTCCCATCCGTCGTTCTTCTCCCCCTCCTCGCCGCCTTTCCTTCCGCATCGCAACCGGGATACCGGGATACCTCCTCATTCAATTCCTTGTCTCGGCGACAAAGGACCAACTCTAGCAATGTTCCCATCCTTGGCTTCCAGGTAGCTACTGCGTCCATGGGAATATCAGCGCAGATGGTACGTCGATTGAAGCTCATCTCAATCATCTCTAACCCTGGTGGGACAGATGTTCCTTGGCACAAAGAATAAAGTTTACGTCTTGGATAAAACCGAGAACAATCCCGTGGAGATCAACGGCCTTTACGGAACACATCCCGCTTGGGCAATCGAGTATGACATCAACAATAACACCTACCGAACCATGGACGTCTACTCAAATACGTTTTGTGCTGGTGGTGGTGTTCTTGGGAACGGAACATGGGTCGTCTTTGGTGGCAATCAACGTGAGTTTCCCCCTTGATATACCGAAGCGTTGACTCAACTCCGCTAGCCGTCACGACTAACGGCGCCGCTGTCGCATCGGCTGGCGCGTACGAGGACGTGGATGGTGGGACTGCCATCCGTATGATCAACCCTTGCGACGATCAGTCTTGCGAGTGGATACAGGGTTCAAATGACTACAATATCGCCGACAACACTGGAGGCTGGTTGCAGATGACATCTCGTCGATGGTACCCCACTGTCGAGGTCCTTCCCGACGGCTCGATGATCATCATCGGAGGTGACAAGAACGGCGGATATGTCAATACCGCTGCTCAGGACAACCCGACCTACGAATTCTTTCCTCCGAAAGGCGATGGTAATGCTATCAGCCTCCCCTTCCTTTCGGACACACTTCCCATCAATCTGTATGCTCTCACTTGGCTTCTCCCATCTGGCCAGCTGTTCATGCAGGCAAACCGTCAAACCATCATTTACGATTACAACCAGAATACCATAACAAACCTCCCGGACATGCCTTACGCTGCAAGAGTTTACCCGGCCTCCGCTGCCACTGCGATGCTCCCTCTTACACCCGCGAATAATTACACAGTCACACTTCTTTTCTGCGGCGGATCGAATACAACAGAGTGGGGCAATGACGGAACAGCCGGCTACAACGTCACCGCCGTGCCTGCCGACAATACCTGTGTTCGGATTAGCCCTGAGGACGCGAACCCGAAGTATGTTGAAGATGACTTCATGTTTGAAGGCCGAAGTATGGGTCAATTCGTCTACCTACCTGACGGGACTATGTGGATGGGTAACGGCGTTGCCATGGGAACCGCAGGATACGGTGGCGACCACTACAGCGTCGGGCAATCGTATGGACAAGTCCCGCTCTACATGCCTGCAATCTACAACCCGGCAGCACCCGCAGGCGACAGATGGAACCGGACTGAGTTGTCTGCTACCACCAACGAGCGCATGTACCATTCAACCGCTATTCTTCTCCCTGATAGCAGTATTCTCATCTCCGGATCCAACCCCAACAAGGATTTTACCACCGATCAGTGGCGGACCCGAACGGACGCCGACAAGTGGTATCCATGGTATTACAACGAGCCTCGACCGACTTATACTGGTGCGCCCACGACTATCTCGTATGGTGGTTCATCGTTCGATCTCGTCCTGCCGGGTGTGACCGACAACTCAACTGTGCAAAATACACAGGTTGTTCTCATTCGGGGCGGCTTCAACACACATGCCATCGGATTCGGGCAGAGGTACCTTGTTCTCGGGAACAGTTACACAATAGACATGACGACCGGCCATACGACCTTACATGTTTCTCAGCTACCTGGAAACCCCGGACCGACACTGTTCCAACCCGGACCCGCGATGTTCTTCGTCCTCGTCAACGGCGTTCCGAGCGAGGCGGAATTCGTCATGGTTGGTTCGGGTCAGCTCGGTACTCAACCAACAAGCACGAACTCCCCTCTACCCAGTTCTCAGGTGAAAACTGTCGCACCAAGCAGTACATCAGCCTCTCCATCGTCGACTCTCACAACCGGTACCGCGGTGACGAGCTCAAAATCATCTGCATCACCCGTCGCAGCGGTGGGGATGTCGTTAGTGCTCAGCATGTTGGGTTCTTTGGTGCTTCTGTTATAGGCTGCATCGGATTGGACAATTCATCTCACTTCCACCTCACATATACGTAGCATAGTCTACCTCTCTCATATCGTTTCGTTTCAGTGTCGCAAATACATTTACGAGTTACACGGACAGTCGCATATTCACGGACATTTTCGCGTTGCAGAGAAAAGTGGAGGAGATTTGAGGATGAGACGAGCTGGGCCGGAGAGGGTATGGAGTTGAAATGCATGTGTGGGTACTTGGAAGGGACGTTGCGCATGTGCAAGGAGACCGTATCATGACAGCCATTCTTTTCCCACTTCCGCCCCATCTACCCTTGTCTCACGGGATACTTGGAATACTAGCAATACTACAGTTCATCCCGTTTCGATGGGTTTGGCTGCTTCCGTCGGACTAGCTGTGGGATCTCCCCAGCTTCATCTTGAATACGGCATAGACACGAATGGACAGCATCGACAAAAACAAAAGTAAAAGGCGAAGATCAATTTGGGTCCAGGGTTAGCGCCACTTCTTCTGTGCTCGGGCACCTACCTAAACCTACCTGTACCTTTCATCTCTGGACCTTTGTGAACTTGATCTAGGCTAGACATTTCTCTTTGGGCTCTCGAGTAGCTTTCGATGCATCTGTAATGCCCAGCTTAATCTGAGGTGAGCATCTTGGTTACGATACTCACTTCGTGTTAGAGGCAGACAAAGAGAAAGAGCTGATGTTTTTTGTAGCTAGACTTTCCATTCAGCTTGGACGCCGGTCCTTCAGCGCTATCGAAAACCTTTCCTACCGAAGCCTTCTTCCCCTTTACACGCTTTCTTCATCTCGGACAAATGATATCACGCATGCGTTTCATGTAAATAGGTCCTCGGTAATCTCTCATCATGACGACCATCTCTTCCCGACATGTCACCAGCGCGAACAATTTCCACCAACCTCACCTTTACACCACCTCTGTCCCCGTTTCTGTTTCCGTTCCGGAGATACCTTTCGTCCGTGCTCGTTTCGACTTCACTGCGACCGATCCTTCTGCTCTCTCTTTCAAAGTAGGCGATGTGATCGAGGTGATCACGAGGTTGGAGAGTGGATGGTGGGATGGGGTGTTGGGGGGTACGAGGGGATGGTTCCCTAGTAATTTCGTCGTGGAGGTGGATGTGGATGTTCAACTAGATGAGGGATTTGAGGATGATGGTTGGGAATTAGCAGAGGGAGAACGGGGGGGATGCGATGGGGTTGGGGAAAAGGTTAGGATGAGGGAAGGGGAGTTTGGGTTGGAGGAGTTGGCTAGGGAGATGATGAAGCGTACTGGAGATAAAGATGGAGTTGAAGGAGGAGGAGGAGGTAATGGTAGATTGGACGGGGTTGGGAATGGGATGAACGGGTTGAACGGGAATGGGAATGGAGAAAGTGGTGAACAACAAGGGAGGAGGAGGGAAGGGACGGATGAGACGGTGTTGGGTTTGCAACCTAGTGCTATGCCTAGACCTGTTGGAAACGGGATCATACGCGGGGAGGAGAGGAAGGTCGAGGAGGGGGAGCTGGAGGATGCTTGGGTGCCGAGCTTGACGCCGGATGGGCGGGTGAGTGAATTCATACATTTCTTTTAACCTTGAGCCCCGTCTTATCCCGACTTCCCTCCATTGGTTCTGGCCCTTGACCCTCGCAGGTTTATTACCACAACACCCAGACCGGCGAAGACTCCTGGGAGATCCCAATAAGCACCCCTACCCTTGAAGAAGAAGAATACTACGAGGACGAGGTCCAGGACGACGTTTCGGACACATTCCCTATTCGTTTCTCTACCGCTACAAATCCATTGGAGGAGATATTTCAGCCACCGCCGAAAGCCGTAGGAGAAATACCGCATCCATGGGTCGCACGGCTCAGCGATAATGGGAGAGAGTGGTATTACTACAACCGTATCACTGGCCATACGAGAAGGGAGTTGCCTACAATGCCGGAGAGAAATGTCATCGATCTTGGGGAGGAGTCGAAGCGAATGAGTGTCGCTTCGTCAAATCACCGACCCGCAAGGGCGTTGATGGAGGTCAGGCGGAAAGCGGTGGCCGAGTGGAAGAACCGGACACAAGAAGCTATAACGGGTGTGCTCAAGCCGCGAGGCAAGCTTGCGATGGAGGTACTCGTGGATAACGTGAATGATGTGCTGCGCGAGATCTTCGAGGCGGCTGTAGCGGGTTCGGCAGCAGAGGAAGAGATGTCTCGAGCGCAAGATTTGGGGAGTGAGACCGGAATGGCAGCAGCTGTCTTGCGAGAAGAGAGCGCTCGGGATATGCTCGGATCGTCTCACCAGGCAACACTTGCCGCCATTCGAAATCTGCTGGTGATCTTTGGATATGTCGGTCCGCTCGATAAGATGGAAGAGATGCCTCGACCGGCTTGGACGGGCGATATGACGCTCATTGGGAATATCGGGTTACTTTCCGCCAATGTGCATGCTGCGGTGGTCTCGCGCCGAGCGGCGGAGAACGGAATGTCGATTTGGCAAGACGTACTCCGGAGTGCTAGCAAGCTCAAAGATGTCATTGCGAGATTCCCTCAGTCCGCGATCTCAAATGCTTCAACAGGGGTGATTGACCATGCCGAAGGACGGGTACTCGAAGGCTGGCTTGGCGTGGAGGTGATCGGTGAACTGGTGGACGGCCGGTGGGGTTTCGGAAAAGGGACGGAGCCGATGCATTGGCTTCAGCAGACTACGCTGGTGGAGGTGCAGAAGCTGAAGCAAGAGCTGGATGAAGCGATAGCTTCCATGACCGGAGACGAGGCACTGCCGATCCTTCAGCTGGCTGCGAGATTCAGCGAGATGGTGAAGAACATCGATATTGCCAGCTCGGTCGATATCGACGGTGACGCCGAGATCTCGAACGGTCATAAAGTCCGAGAGCAAGATTCGAGTGCATATCACCAACTCGTCGAGCAAGCCAGATTAGCATTACGAGAGCTCCACACCGCATGGTCTTCGATTACAGACTCGTCTATTCTTGTGTACTGCAATATAGCAAGCACGGAAAACCTCAAAGTATATGAGCCCCTCACTTGCTCGTTCCGGAAGGTATTCGACTGCCTCTCCACCCTTTTGGTCATTGCACAAGAACAGGGAAACCTAGTCGAATCAGGCGCCATACGTGGTTACATCGGTCTGCGCTCCCCACAGACCATTGCAGAGCGACAATTCTCCATCGGACCCGAATCCATCCTCTCAGCCCAATCTCGACAATCCCGAAAGAGTGACATGGAAATCCGCCGTCAGCGGGTCCGAGGCCTCGACGAGGAATTTCTCGATCAAGATGAGGAAAGAGATCGAGCAGGAGCGATGTTACGTCTTTCAGCATCAGGTAGCCAGACCAGTCTACCGGGTCCAGGCCAACCGGCGAAGGCGAAAGGAGAGATATCCGCCACAAGCAGCTCAACGAGTTTGGCTTATCAGCAGACTGAGAGTGATTCGGGGAGTACTAAGGGGAATCGGTCGAGCTTTATGAAGTTTATGAGGGGACGATCAAGTAGTGAAACGGATGATGGTGAGCCCACATACCCTCTTTGGCAGAGCGAGCTCATGGCGCCCTTCAGGACGCGGGACAACACGAGGGAAACAGCCTAATCGAAAACTGGCGAAGATCCTCGGTGAGGAGGTGCAAGCGCTCCCCTCCGTTCTCGGACCACCTCCTCAGCCAGAAACACCTTGGTTCTTGACGGATGACTATCCACCTGGCGAGATCATCTTTGACGACAAGGGCGGAGTGAAAGCGGGGACTCTTAGGGGTTTAGTTGCCAGGCTGACACCTCACACTTCAACAGGTGCGCTGTCAGCCAATTTGGGTAGCTCAGCGCTAACGACAGCAGACACCGCTTTCTTCCAGGCTTTCCTCGTGACATTTCGAAGCTTCACTACGGGAGCCGAGCTGTTTGATGTCCTCCTTGAGCGGTATCACGTTCAGCCTCCAACTGCCATGAATCCGGCAGAAGCGCTTGATTGGAAGAAGATGAAGCAGACGCCCATCAGATTACGGTATATTCTTCATTTGATTGCTCAACGGAGAGCAAGGTGGCTACTGACATTCCATGTTGCGCAGAGTCGCCAATACCATTCGCTCATGGCTGGACGTACACTATGTCGAAGTCGAAGACCTACCCGTTCTTCCTCGGATCGCCGAATTCGCCCGTACGACACTGATTGCGAACGGAAGCGAGCTCTTGTCCAAGCAGCTTCTCGCGCTTGTCCAGCGTCGCGTACGTCCAAAGTTGCGGATCAGCTAATCCAAGAAGGAGAAAGGCGATTCTCAGCGTCGAATCGTCTCAGGCGGGATGCTCTCCCCTCCCGCACCTCTACTACCTCGAGTTCCTCCTGGCCGCCAATTGCGAGTAACAGATATATCCCCGCTCGAACTCGCTCGACAACTCACCATTCTCGAATTCGGTTACTTCCAGAAGATCAAACCCGTCGAGTGTTTGAACAAAGCTTGGAATCGAGATGACGGGGAGAAGAGGGCACCAAATGTCCGGTCGGTGATCCATACCGCTAATGTGCTTTCCGGATGGGTGGTTATAAGTGTCTTGTCTCAGAGGGATGTGAAGTTCAGAGCGGGTGTGATGAAGTATTTCATTCAGGCTGCATTGGTACGTCCTTCCTTCCAATCAGAAGTACTAGTTCGAGTTGAAAGTACTTTTTTTACTGATGGTTGTAAAGGAACTACGGAATCTGAACAACTTTTCTTCTATGGCAGCGATAGCGGCTGGTCTGAACTCCGCCCCGGTCACCCGTCTGAAGCGGACGAAGGAGATGCTCGGTCAGAAGACTTTGGCGTCGAAGGCGGATCTCGATTCCACCTTGGATTCGACGAGAAATTTCTCAAACTATAAGGATATGCTCAAGACGATCAATCCGCCTTGTGTGCCTTTCTTCGGTATGTTCAGCGTATCATTGACCATTTCGCTTGAAAGTGACGGTCCTAAGGGTTTTGGCTGTCTGCTCTCACTTTCATCGAGGATGGCAATAAGGATTACGTTCAGGTATCGACCAGTACCTCAAACGGCATGTCTACCTCCGCATCCAACTCCTCGCTCGCTTCCGGTACCCTCCCGAATAGTCAACCGCTCATCAACTTCTTCAAACGTTCGCTCTCCGCTGAGATCCTCCGGGACATCCAGCAGTATCAATTTCAACCTTACAATCTTGCAAGGTGTAAGCCTGTATCCGACTTTATTATGCGCGGTCTTGATGCGACGGACAAGCGGAGGGACGACGTGTATGAGATCAGTCTTCAGCTTGAGCCGAGGGAGAAGGAAGAGGACAGAATGTAGGTCGTCTTGCGATGATTGAGGCAGAGAAAAGGCTGATAAGATCCGATAGAGCTCGAAGGTTGCACGACTCTGTGAATATGTCTACAACCTCCATTGATATCCGCTGATAAAGCTTCTAGGGTTTCATCTGAGACATCTCATCGGGTGATGCGGTCTTTCGTCCATACTGACATCCACGTCATCCAGCATGCATATCTTTGTAACCTCTTCCAGTCTCCCTGCTCATGTCTCACCAACCACTGAGTCTAAAACAATTTGCTATCCACATAGATTCTTCTTCGATCTCCATATTTTCGCCTTACTTCGCCAAATTATCTGAGCTGTCTTACGAAGGGACGGGCAAGATCCCCACGAATCTACCCGCGAATGGTCAACGCCCCTCTCCTCGAGGTTCCGCCTTCGTCCCCAAGAGTGATGAGCTCTTTGAACGCTCTCGTCTACACAGCGACGATTTGTCTGCTTCAGGGGATTAGCATAACCAATTGAAAGTTGGGAATCCTCGAGTGCCAGGTCTTGTCATCTATCTAGTTTATCCGGGAGGAAAAGTTGGCATCCATTACATCTTTTGGGATTTTCTGCCCTGTGTAGCCGGTCGATTGCGGCGATGTATCTTTCAATCAAATACTTTCGCAGAAGTTTCCGGTAGCGAGTCACTCCCCCATCAACGTTCAGCCCCCTCCTCTGCATCGAGATCACTACAGAATCTATATCCGAGGGGAAGTCACACTCGATAATAGGTTCTGCATACGAAACTATTGAGCCGGTTCGTATTTCCAAATTCTCGCCATACAATCACCGGATCCACTCGCCAGATGTACCCCGCTCCTCGCCAGATCAATGGAGATGACACTGTTCTTATGACCTTGGAGCATGAACTGCGCCTGACCGTTCGAAATATTCCAGAACTGAATGGACCGATCTTTCGAGCCAGAAACAACCCAATGACCGTCCGGTGAGATGGCGACGGAGAGGACGTAGTCCTAGTGAAATTAGCTGTTTCCAGCCTTCGTTTGGCGAGAGGCAGAGGCGGGGGAAGGAACAGGTGAAGGAATCGGCGTTGATTCGGGACATCGTACACTTCGTGAAGACGGGAAAGGTGTGCGAGGGAATACTTACTTTGTGACCATTGAGGGTGGATTGGCAGGTCCCGAGACCTTTCTCGATAGTCTCCTTTGACCCTGGGGGAATATTCTCTACGGCCCGCTTCGTTGCTGAGAGATCCCAAACACGTAGAGTGCGATCAAGAGACCCAGAGACCAAGCATTTGCCGTCGGGAGAGAAAGCGACACTACAGATGAGTACCATCCAGCAAGCAGGACCCACCTGTACACAGAGTCCTTGTGCCCCTTGAGCCGCTCCACCTGCTGTCCAGTTGTGACATTCCAAACGCGAACCATCGTGTCAAGGGACCCAGCAGCCACAAGCTTCCCATCAGGTGATACTACGCATCAGCAAAGAGCAACACTAATAAACTCACAAGCGACTGAAGTGATTCCCGCGTCGATAGGTCCATACTCATTATGGATGAAATCCTCGATTCGCAGGTCGAATACGCATTGTCCTTTCTCGATATCCCATATACGCGCAGATTTGTCACCCGAACCAGAAACCAAGAAACGGCCGTCCCGTGAAAAGTCGAGAGAGTAAATCTCTTGCATGTGGCCCTGGAGAAGATGGCGGATCCGTTTTTGCTTGATATCCCAGATCTGAGATTGTCAGTGAGTGCCGTACTGATGACGGAAGCAGGCATACACGGATTTGTCGATCTTCCGCACCCGTTGCGAGGTATTTACCGTCAGGACTGAAACAGATACTCCGGATGTAAAGGTCGCCGGTCCGGTTCGTTTGCTCATCTAGCAGAACACTGCGAAAGCATCAAGATCTGGTGAAATCTTTGATGAACAGCCGGACCTACCAGACTTTCCGACCGTCTTTGACATCGTATATCTGGGCCGTCCTATTACATCCCGTTGCCAGGAATTTTCCGTCATTCGAGAACTTTACGCAACAAACAACCCTTGAGAAAAGTGTCAGCCTTGTCTAGGATACGAACGAAATGCTTACGTTTCGTGACTCAGGGTATGCACGAGCGTGACATCCAGCTGTTTCTTCGACTGACTACTCCACACCGCAAACCAGTCACTTCCTTCCTTCTTGAGCTCCCTCGACACGTTCTCCGGGTCGAGATCTGAGAGAAGGGCGGGCGGAGAAGCTGGAACATGGGAGGGGGCGAGTGGAGCTCGTCGGTCTCGTCGGTCTCGTTCTCTTTCAGCAGAATCGGCGCGAAGGCTAGGAGGTGGATATGGGGAGCGAGCTAAAAAGGTTGTCAGATTACCCGTGATGGAACCACATCAGGAGGGACCGACATCGACCCGCTTCTCCGTTAAGAGACAGTCCCGGTAAAGAAGGTGGATATCCTGGTCTGTCTCCCTCAACACCTCCCGGACGAGGCAGGTCAGGAGGTGATGTTGGTCCTCCTGCTACCGAACCTCCGCCGCGGCCCTCCAATCCCCTTCGCAACCTGCTGATCTCGGCTTCATATCTATTCATCTTCAGTTTAAGCTGCAAAGTATTGCGGGATCGCTCACTCTTGCCGGACTTTGGCGTGCGTCGACTCGAGCTCATACAAACTCTGCCTGATCAATCCCAACTCATTGATCTGCTGCGATACTAGGTAGTCATTCAGTCGCGGATACAAAAACCAGCGGAGAACCACACTCTTCGCCTCATATTCATCCCGTTGAGCCTTCCAGATATTCCCATCCTGGCTGACGGCGTCGAACTCATTCTTGATCAAGTCGAAGAACTCGTTGAGCCGCGCAGTCGATGCGCCGGACAGAACGGATGGGTTAGAGGAGGGAGCGGAGGTGGTAGTCAGACGGTGATGCTGCGAGATATTCCGATGTCAGAAAGCGCAATGGGAGAGGAGGGAAGGTAATCATGGGCTTGTCGCGGAATTGAAGGAGAGTGGGATTGAAACACACGTTATATATGCCGGGAGGCTGCATGGCGTCCGGCACCGCTCTGACCACGTCCCGTCCGGAGCGAGTTAGGAAAGCGAGGTCAGGATGATATGGAAATGGAAATGGCGGCGGAGCGAGATGTCAAAAAAGGTGAAGAAAGGAGAGATGACGGAAAGCAACAGGATAGGAGGACCGTTTCCCCGGAAATAAGCTCAACAGTCTAGCGGGAACTGAAGGGAGTACAGTACGTAAGACCCAGTAGGCACGGATTACCTAAGCCTTCTGTACAGACATTCCGGTTTGTGTCGCGTGTCCTCGTGTTTGCCGATCATGAGGCGATACTCAAAATCCAGCTCCCCTCAGCTTCCCTCAGCTTCGAGAGGCTGTATGAGCAATCAATACCCCATCATCTAGGTGAAGAGATAGAATTACCTGCCTTGTTCACCATGTTTACACCCCCCAATCCTGCCACTGCAGCTACTCAACCTGCTTTCTCCCCCTTAGCAACTACCTCCCGACACCGCCAACTCCCGGCCCGTTCCTCTCTTTCAAACTCCTTCTCCTTCGCACCTCCACCAGACATATCAGACTCAGAATCATCCTTCTCCCTCGCCTTCGCTCGTGAACCCAATGCCGTCGATCAAGGTAATCGGGGTATGGGCCAAGTCTCGCCACGAGTCCGGCCCAGCCCTTCAAGCAGTAAAACCATGATGCCGGCTCGAGCCAAGTCACGGCTCGCCGAGGAGGTGAATGGTAACGACGAAGAGGAGGATGAGGGGAGGACGTGGGATATGGTGGATTCAATGAGGTTATGGAGACATGATGCGATCATGCAGCATCTTTACGAGACGGCTACTTTCTGGGGTGATAAAATCCTCTCATGGACAGGTGAGTGTGCGAGATAGCCGTTCAAAGGGAGTGTAGTCGGCAGACTGATGAGACTTAGCGGATCCGAATGACGCTTTTTGGCTCGCCCAGACCCACTTCCTTACCGGCCATTACCTTCGAGCTGAACGACTCCTGAAAGAACCCCGCCCTGTTCGGCCAGAGCGACCACTACACGCCCGGATGACCAACGGAGATCACGGGGAAGGACCAAGCCACACAAACAAAGGCAGAAGCAGGGATCGACCTGCCGATCAGGATGACGACATGATGAGCGGGAATGGGCATGTGAACGGCGATGAAGCGAATGGACTGTCCGAAGGAAAGAGACATCAGGGAAGATTGGTGGACGAAACCTTGGCTTGCCGATATCTGGCTGCTCAATGTCTGGTACGCCTGTTGTGTTGCAGGATGATACAGGCGGTCTGATCAAACCGGGAACAGGTTCATCAGGAAAAACATCATGAGGCGCTCGAGCTGTTAGGGGAGTCGACTCCATTTCGAGGATCAGGTAAGCCCGCCCAACCCACTAATGATGCCAGTAGCTCACCAGATGTGGAGTAGATGCGGATGGAACTAAATTGTCCAGCAATGAAGGGATCAAAGTAGGTCTTACCTCGCAAGTCAACTGGATCAAGCTAACGTTTCATCCTCACCAGCTACATTCCTCTATATGTCACCTTCGGGCTCTGCTGCATCTCCGATTATCCTCCCTTGCACTGGCGAAGGAGTCGTTTATGGAAGCTCTCATGCTCGATGTGAAGAATTATGACGCCTTCCGGGAACTGATCGAGGGCGGAATGATGTCCGCTAAGGAAGGTATGTTGAATTCGCTATCATCCACAGTCTGGCCGGACAGACTGATGTGCTGCAGAGTGGGAGTTTGTCCTTAACTTGGCTTATCGTGCCCAGCTTTCGGATGATGCGGCGAACTTTGTCAAGCTGATCTATCTTACCAAGCTGAAGAAGGTATGCTCCAGGATGCATCAACCAAGCTGACGAAGTAGGACGGTCATGTCCACGATATTGCCAAAGCTCGAGCAGAACTTACCGATACGTACGGCCTTGGCGAGAATAGTGACGTCCTTGTGGGTCTCGCAGATGAGCTGTTTACCAAATACAAGTGGGAAGACTGTTACGCGGTGACGTCAAAGTGAGTCTCCGCCCCTTTTCAAGCGACTCCATACTGAATTAACGCAGGATCCTCGCTCGAATACCGGGGCATCCCACTGCATTACCTCTTCATCTGGCTTGCATGCACCACATCCACCGTCTTCGATCCAGCCTCTTCATGCTCGCGCACGACTTAGTCGAGCAGGATCCTCAAGCGGCAACGACCTGGTATGCAGTGGGGTTGTGGTATTTCTCAGGCAAGCGATGGGGGGAAGCGCGCAGGTATTTCAGCAAAGCGAACCTAATCGATTCCCGATTCGCACCAGCTTGGATCGCTTTTGCCCATTCTTTCGCGTACGAAGGGGAACACGATCATGCCATCACTGCTTACTCGACTTCCGCACGGCTGTTTCAAGGATCTCACCTACCACTCCTCTTCACTGGTATGGAACATCTTCAACTCAGTGCTTCTTCTCTTGCCGAGGAGTATTTCCGAGCGGCAGAGGCTATCAATGCTGCAGATCCGCTCTTGCTCAACGAGTTGGGTGTTGTCGCGTATAATAAGGAAGACTATGCGCAGGCGGTCTTGTACTTCAAGAGGGCGATCCAGACGGCGAAGGAGATGCAGGGTGTCGCTTCCATCTGGGCAGTCACGCACTGCAATCTCGGTCACGCATATCGGGTCATGGGGTGAGCACGACCTTGCACCGTATAATGCTTGCTGAAGAATTTGGATAGCAATCTCGACGACTCTCAACGCTCGTATCAGCAATGCATCAACCTCGATCCGACCAATGCGACCGCTTTTGCATCGTTAGCCATGCTTTCCCAACTCCGTGGAGATGTCCGAACTGCGATACGACTGTACCACTCCGCGCTTTCCCTTGGTCCCCAAGATCCTATGGCTACTGTGCTGTTGGAGATGGCGTTGAAGGAGCAGATCGAAGCCCTTGATCCGACGACTCTACCTGGACTCCCTAGCACGCTGGGATCACACGATCTTGATCCATTCGCCGTACCGAAGGGTAATCCATCCTTCGGTCCTCTCCCCGTCGAGCTCGATCCAGCGACATTGGAAGAAGCAGGTGGTGAGAGTATCATCCATCCAGCTGGATCGACCCCGCTCTTACCAATTGAAGGGAGGATGGTGGATGAGCTAGGAGGGGAAAGGAGCATGCGGAGGAGAGGTAGGGTTGGAGGGATGACTGAGGATACGGATAGTGCGGACACTGGGATGGAGAATGAGATGGTCGAGGATGGTGATGGGAGTACGATGGACATTGAAGATGACTGACTTGAATGCATGATGTCATAAAGAACCGAGGAGCTTAGTCAACGCGAACGGTAACACCGCAACCACACCTTGCTCCCACACTCTCGAAAGGCGTCTCTTAGCGCGAATATATCAATATCCTCTCCGGCTTCTGGGTTTTTCTCCAGTCGACGTAGCCATAGAAAGTAGATGGCCAAGATCGACCCTGCCAAGAGACCGACGACACTGAGACTCAAATCTACAAAGAAACCCAACACCGCTTGTGAACTTCACATTCTCCCTTGGGTTCCGAGCTTAGGCATGGTAAGCGATACCAGGGGTGTCGGCACATATGCGACGATCTCCGGACCCCATTCAGAGCAGTCAGTAAAGACCTTCTCGTTGATGTGCATTCTAGACCGATGTCTCCGATACGTTCCCTAATCGTTCCTCTACCGCTACAAACTCAGCGGAGGACATATTTCAGCCCCCCGAAAGCTGTAGGAGAGATACCGCATCCATGGGTCGCACGGCTCAGCGATGGTGGGGAGAGTGGTGTTATTACAACCGGATGACTAGCCATACGAGAAGGGAGCTGCCCAGAGCCACAGGAGGAATGTGGTCGATCGCGATGCAATCTAACGAGACTCACGGAGGAGCTTAACAAGCCTTCGAGTCCATTCCATCCCATTCCCAAGCCCGTTCCAGAGATTGACATGAAAATGCCGCTAACGAAGAGCTCTCTTGACCGGGCGGTTTCTCTGCCAGCCCAGAGCCCTATCAGAAAGGGTTTACCGTCACTCAAAACTCACGCCGCCAAGCGATTCGATCACTCGTCGTGATTGAGCTGGCGTGAAGGAGGATGACATGATTTAGACTGACTAAAAAAGAACGCAACGATGAATGGGGAATGCATTCCTGACCTCAGTTTCTTCTCCCTAAGCCCGCTAAGTCCTGAGTGAGACAGCACTTGTTTCAGCTGGATATACATCGTATATCCGACATGTGACATATGGTTTACGAGATATCTACTGTGGATAACGATATCTGCCGATCGTGCTGATTTGACCAAAAGTATGCTTTATGCGCAAGGATCTATACTGTCCTTATCAGTTTCTTCCCATCCAAGAATGAGATAACGTACAGTCAGGCAAAATAATGAGTATAAACTTTGGAAGCCGGATGGACCGGCATCTCCAGCTTGAAAGCATTCAACTCCTGCTTGATCGCCATCGCCATGTCCGGTGTCAAGCGATTACAGGTCGCCGGCTCACTCTTTCGATCGTATGTCCCCGCGTCATACGTGCTGTAGACTGCGCATTCCGGTGCCCAGATGATCCGACGTCTTGCTGGGACCGTCATGCTTCGAGGAGTATTGGGCTTGGTCGGGCTGACGAGATGGAGGTTGGGTGCGGATGTATTGACGGATGGGTTCTGGTAGGGAGAGAAAGACACATCCTCAATGGGTGAATCGAAGGTCGCGAAAGAGGGGTGAGCCGGTGAGTGGGGACGAGGGTGATGGAGGTTGGTGTGCTGGCGGTTGGCTGTCGCTTCAAGGTTCTCGATTGAAGTGATACCTGTACAAAATCAGGAACTTCTCGTACAACCGAAGGGGCGGACTTCCACGCACTCTTGAGGATCCCCTTCTTCGGGACGGCATGCCTATCGATGTAGGCATTCCCCCAGGTAGCTTGGAACTCCGCGTCCGCTTCATCAGATAATCTTGTCCGTCCCATATTGACAGTCACATCCTCCACAGTCTCCCCTTCTGAGCTATCATCCTCCGAGTCGTACTCGTGTTCGCTGACCGCGACAGCATGAACGACCGTTGGACCCTGTCTCGGTGTAACGTGCACAATCTCGGGTCCCGTTACACTCACGATACTTGGTAGGACTTGATGCGATTGCGCAGCAGGCTCGACCGTTTGATCCACCTCTTTCTTGGCAGCTTCAGCTTTGGATCGTAAAGTGTGCTGACGAGCGACTTTGGCCGCAGGTGAGAGACCGGCAAGAGCTCGATCTTCCTCCTCGGTAAGGCGATCCACCTCAGCAGTAGCATGGCTGATCGCGGCCGGCGCGACATCGGCTTTGCCCTTCTTGCCTTTTTTGTCCTTCTTCTTCGCCTCTTTTTCCGGAAGTGCAGCATCTTCGTCTTTCGGCTTGTCCTTGAAAATCTTCGAGATGCCCATGAGACTCGGGCACATCAGTCGGGCTATTGGAAGAAAGGAAGCGCTTACCTATTACGTCGAGCGAGCCTGCCAATACTACCCATCTTTCGGATCATCATGCTTGCCGACGACACCGTCGAAGCCAATGAGATGTTATCCGTCGACATGTTCCTCATCCTGAACAGACTCCTCTTCCCTTTCTCTGGTGCCATTTCGCTGCTCGGAGCAGTCGTCGTCCTCTCCGTCTCAGCGAGACTGACCTCGCTCCCCATAGCCGAAGTATTGGCGAATGGCGGAGAAGGGTGAGGGAAATCTAGAGGCGGAGTGGTCGGCGGGGTGGCAGAGCGGGTAGATGTTTCGGAAGGTGAGGTGAGGACCGGCTTACTGGTGGATGTAGGGGTCGTTCTCGCTGGGGAAGGTGGAGTAGAAGATCTGCAATCTCGCTTCGAATCCTTCTCCAATGCTTTTTTCAGCCGCCCTCTCAATCCGCCGCTCTTCACCATCTTCTCGGTTGGTTCTGGGGTATGAGCGATTGACGCTTGAAACAGTGGTGACGAGCGATATATAACGGGTGGGATGGAATTGGTGGCATTTGCGATAGGACCGGTGTGGAGCGGTGTAGGAACGGCTCTGATGGTCGGTGTGGTTGGAGCGCTTTTCGTGGGAGGCGTAGCGGAAGGAGCGACGCGGTGAGCTGGAACGTCGTCTCGCCTATCCCTCTCACTTGACAATGAATCCTTCCGTATCTCCACTCGCGAGCCTGCCCTAGGCGGAGGGATGATCGAGCTGACCGAAGAGTTCACACTGGAGATTCGTGCATGAACGGAGGTGGTAAGAGGCATTCTCGTGGATGACATCGAGCTTGACGGTGAGAGTTGATCAAGAGTTGATGGTAGAGTAGGTTGTGAGGTCGATCGAGGCATTTTGTCGTTCGGAGGCTTGTGCGAGTGTCCCCGTTGGTAAGGGTGAAATGCTTGAGGTTGTTTGAGCGGGGCGGAGTGGTGTGTGGATGGTGGAGAGGAGACATGCTGGAGAGGGGGATATTCTGGGTGCGATGGGTTGTACTGTGTTTGCGGTCCAGAGTTGGTCCTTCTCCGATCACCTGGATAGTCATGCTGAGGAGGAGAACTAGCGACCGATGCCATGACCATATGCTGATACGCCGTCGCCCAAGCCGCGAAATCCGCCTGAGATTGCTGAAATCCAGGTTGGAAGATCGGTTGATTCGGGTAAGGCTGCAGAGGAGAGGGTTGAAAAGTGGCTGCCGGAAGAACGGGTGTCGACCATGATTGGGGTTGTATTGAGTACATCTGGTTGGGTTGAGGGAAGTAAGAATTGGTGAAGGGTTGTTGATACGGGGATGTATTTGACGCGTTGGAAGATGTGCGGGAATGAGAATTTGGCCGAGTCGATTGGGAAGATATGGGATCGTATTGGGAAGTGAAGGGTGGAGTTGACCAAGGACGGGGTTGATCGAAAGAAGCGGACCGATCCGTGGAGGGTCGAAGGGGGAGTTGCATGTGCAATGTCGTGGCCATGATGAATGATGATGCCGATGCCAGGCGTCAAGCAAGCAAGTCTATCTAGTCATTCGCCAGTACCGAACTCGACTTGAGCACCTGATGGCATCAGCTAAGCTCGCAGAACGGTGGGACAACGAGAAGGCGCTAATGATGGGATACGTCACAGAACAAGGGAGTGAAACAATTTAGACCCGGTGGAGCTTCGACGCGTGCTGACCTCCTTTATGAAGGGGTATAACAAGCTTCCCCATGTGATCGTCGAAGCGAAAGGAATCGAGGCAGACAAGAAGACTCTGAGGACGTGTGAGGATCAGGGTTGAACGACTCACCTTTACAAAGCCGGAATGATTCAAGTGATATCGATACCGATAGCGATATTTTGATCAGGAAAACGTTTCGACCCCTAGCGATGGAAGAGGAGGATGCGAAGAATCGCAAAAAGGAAGGACGAGGGGTGTGTGTGGGGCTCTGTAAAATGCAATATGTCACGCGAAGATTTGATTAACGGGGAAGACAGGGCCGAGCTCTGCTCATTGCAAAGGAGGGTGTAAGGGATGGCGACTGACCTTTTCTTCAACGCCTTCTTAGCACAGCCTCACCCCTACTTTTGTTGTTCTTTCTCCCCGTCCTCGATGTTGCATCGAAATGTTCCCGAGGTTGACGAGCGCCTACCGGGATGATATATGTTTCGGCTCCCGCACCTCATCACCTGTGGCAGTTGTTACCGAGTTCAGTTTGTTTGTCGCCAGAACACCTCTAAGTAAAGCCTTGCCAAATTGCTTGCTGTTCTCTGGAGTACCAGAACCTCGACAACTCATCGAACAGCTTCGTAATCCGCTGGTCTCAAGGGACGAAGCAGGATCATGGGTACTAGCTTTGTGTGAAGCGGATATGCCGTAAACAGTCGCCTGTGGAAAACCCCGTGAAAATAAAACATAAAGCAAGCGAAACGCCACGTGCCCTTCAGCGTGCCATCCCGTTATGGCTGTCGTCAACTGAGTGACCCTTCCACATTTCAGTGGACTTGTGAAGGCTACACGTACGATGGATGCGGCTGACCAGTACCACCCACTCAGCGTCCCACTAGATGACCGTTTGGCCAAATTATCGGGCTACGCCTTCTTGGTTGGAACCGACTCAGGCTTCGACAGGGATCACGAGAAGTCTTCCTGCAATTATGTATACCTACCTCAAACCCCCTCCAACCTGTTTATCACACCTGGTTTCCATTTATCCCGAAGCGTACCGTCTTCTACACCTCTTTTAAGTGGGTAGATGGTTCGAGCGTTCCTCATCAAGTGAGTTCGCCTACAATCAGTTTGTTTGGCTGATGGATCAGATATCCCGTGAACGGCTTTTCTCGCGTGGCAGAAGGCTTTATTACGTCTCGAAAGTATATCAGTATCGAACTACATCGTCGTGAAGAGCATCGGACGTCTCAGGTGATCGAGCTCGTACAGAGACACGAAGAAGAGGTGAGTGAACAAGCTATTCATAGTCACTGATAGCCTATTCAGTGGCTAGGCTACTTCTGCAGGTCTACATCCTTTGATAACGGTGCAAGAAAGCCTCCTGATTCTCACATGTAGCACTTCTTAACCTTGCTGTCACGAATTCTTCACGAACTCGAACAGATCGGCGCCTTACCAGTTTTTCTATGGCGGGGAGATGTGACAACATACGACCTTTCTCGGGAGCCGAGTCTGCTCACCTTCAGCGGGATGGGTTCGATCTTTCTCGAGGCGGTCGATACGGTCGAAAAGCTGTTTGAAGCACTGTTTTCTGCGCGTATATTGGAGATCTTACGCGAACTATCACCATGGAGACCTCCAGCTTTCAAGAAGCTGTTCCAAGCTTCAGGGCTGGATAGCGGCAGACATGGTCGAGCTGAGGGAAAAAGACGAGTCCGCCGTACGTTCAACAGGCCAGATGACGCATGTCACTCGCTAATTGAGCGAATGGCAGTTTGCATCTCGGAAGGATGACAAGTCATGGGAAATGTGGTTATGACATTGACACGGGAGATACACCCTCTTTCCTTTCATAACTGAAGACATTCATACAATACAATACGACCTTCCAGATTAGTATCACTGGTCTCACGTTTCAGAACAAGTCGCGCACTTTCTCCTTGCCATTTGCGTTTTCCCCTAGCAGTGATCCAGAAGCTACAAGCAAGGTTAGAGATGACCATCTTTCTGTTCTGATCATTGATAAAAATACAATGCACCTCTCGACTTCGCATATTATTACCATTTGATCTCATGTATCAAAACGACCCGCGTGCTTTCCCCTTGCCATCCGCGATCTCCACTAGCAGTGATCAAGAACCGACAGGTCGGGTCCACAACTAAATGCACCCCACCTGGTCAGCTCAAGTGAAATAAAGAAGATTACAGCTTACTCATAGCAGAAACGATCCCACCATGATGCCCAGCAATGATCTTGAATGGCGGTCGACTCCGACTCTTCCTCATCGAATCATCGGGCTCAAAATATTCCGCCGTATTCCACAACCGGATGTTATCCTGTGAAGCTGTTGCGACATGTCTACCATCCGGCAAAGCGACGACACAACTGACTGGACCTGATTCGATTGGTGTTTTGAGGGTGCGAAGGAGGTTTGGGCCGGATGAGGAGGAGGAAGAAGACCGGCGTACGTCCCATATGTCAACTGTCCCGTTTCGACGGCCGGCTAAGACTTGAGTACCATTACCTGACCAGCAGGCCTAGCGGTGTTCATAAGCTTCGAAACCGAATATGATTAGTGCGACTCACCGACATACACCAAGGTGGCGCTTTGTCACCTGGAATAAGCCTTCCAACTCCTCCGCTGGACCCTTCATCGAGAGGGACCCTTCGATCGATGAGCGTCACCTGGCCATCCATCGAGCTTGTCAAAAGTACATCCTCCGAGAAACTCTTGTATGTCGTTGGGCTGAGTAAGGGGATAGTAGCAGCTGCACCCGGTCTCGACGGCACAGTAGTTTGTGCAGCTGGGAAGAGGGGAGTCGAGGTAGTCGTCGGGACGGAGGGATTTTGTGTCGTACCAGGAAGAGCTAGAGCTGGCGGTCGGGACTTCAGTGGTGAGGCTTTGCTGAGGTCATTGATTGCGTTTGTGGTGGCCATGTTGATATCCCCGGAATCCGGCACTTCTTCGCCTTCTGCATCATCGTCGAAAAGAGGGTCATACGGCGATGGCCTGTCGCTCATGTTGACATCGGCGTCATATCGTTCAACGGGAGCGTCATCGTCGATCGTGGTGGCTGGATCACTGACTGCTTCGACTCCAGCTTGTTCGACGGGACCAGATAAGGCATCTCGCTTCTCGAAAACAAAGTCCGGTCCCATCGAAATCGATACACTTTGACGAGACTCCTTCTTTTCACCCCCTTCTTCATCATCCTCCCCATCTTCTTCCTCAGCGATGCCATTGGGCGAAGATGCTGGCGAGGGCGGATGTGAAAATGGGCGGAGTGCCATTGAAGATAGTTGAGCCCCATGGGTGGGGTACGTTCGGACAGTCTGACCTGTATTGAGGTCCCATTCCTGCGAAAGGTCAGCTCAATACCTTGTCTGCGTTTAATCATATCACACCCGTAATGTCCCGTCCCATGAACCGCTGAGAAGGCCCTTCTCACCGGGTAGCAGAGACATACAAGAGACGACGTTCGTGTGGCCCTTGAGTGAATGCACAAGGTGGCCTGGGGAATGTCGAAGAGTGTATAAATCGATTGGTCCTGACTGGTAAACACCACCATCAAATGTCGACTCTGATGCAGAGCGGGTATTGTGATGCTTACTTGTGTCCCAGTCAAGGCCCATAGACCATCGCCCTCACAGACCAGACTATACACCGGCTCCAACCTCTTCACCACCGTTTCATCCCTCGTCGCCTCGACCTCATTACCCCACCATCCCTTCCCTACTCCAGCCTTGCTGACCCCCTCGCCTAGTCCGACCACCGTCCGCTGCTGAGCAGTCATCATCTGACCACCATTGACGCTCGACCAAAAGTCGTAACATCGGACGTAGCCCTCCTGTGAGCCGGTGAGGAGGAACGAGGAGCAAGTAGTCGAAGCAATGGAGTGGACCGCTGATGGGAGAGGGATAGCTACTATCGCTTCGATTGAGAGTGAGGTGGGTACGGAGGTGTAAGCGGGGATGAAGAGGGATCGGCGAACGAGGTTAGGTGGAGCAGGTTGATGAAGCGCAGACTTGGGCCGAGACCATTGAGATGGATGGGATGAGCCTAGGAAGCACGAAGTATTTAGAGCAAGGCAGAGCAAGGCAGAGGAAGCTGAGGGTAATGATTTACCAGCTTCATCGTCACCATTAGCCATCTCCACGTCCCTGTTTCCTTGCTCAGCACGTTCTTCTTCATCCTCGTCTTCGTCCTCATCGTCATCGTCATCTTCGCCCTCTTCGTCTTCATCCCCGTCTTCGTCTTCCTCGCCATTCTCGTCATCTGACCCTTCCTCGTCATCGTCGTTCTCCCTACAGCGAATGCTTTCAGCCTGCATAAGGTATTAGGAGAGAAGGCAACAAGGCTCACTCTTCATCAACCTCCCCGTCATCCTCGGCATCACCACCACTCTCCTGACTCCCGGTAACCCTCACATCCAACCCAGCATTCTATAACTTCATTCAGTCACCTCCCCTAATGGCTTCGGTGAGGAGGACGACTCACCTCATCCTCCTCGTTCTCATCCTCATCGTCCTCCTCGTCATCTTCGTCGTCGCTCGTCATCTGCTTATGCATCGGTGTGACGGTATATGCGGAACGTCTCAGAAAGTGTTGAAAGGTACCCAAGCCGCCGGGATCCCCGCTTCGCACAAAAGCTGAAATCTCCTTTCTCTACCTTCTTTCATCTCGCAGTCCGAGCTCTATACATCCCGGCCTTTTTGCTTTCGAACCAAGAGCCAATCGCCCAACATGTCTGGGTCCGGTCCCAGAGACGCAGTCTTGTACGTTCTCGTCTCCTCTTCCCCCAAATTAAGCTAACCACGCCCGTCCCTCTTTCTCCAATCCTCGATGAATCTCCACGACTGTTTCTCCAATTCTCGATGAATCTCTACGACTCGCTCCCTCCAGCCCAACACGGATGAATCTCCAACTCACCAAAGGCCGCTTAAAGGGTGCTCAGACCGGTCACTCCCTCCTGGCAAAGAAACGAGATGCCCTAACCACTCGATTCCGCCAAATCCTCCGGAAAGTAGATGAGGTGGGTCATCTTCCCCCCATTCAAACCAAATCTTAGCGTAATGCCAAACGACTGCCTCTTCTCGCCAAAACAAAGTTGACATGCACCTCTAGGCCAAGCGACTTATGGGCCGAGTTCTTCAACTCGCCTCCTTCTCTTTGGCAGAAGTGACCTACACAGCTGGGGATATAGGTTATCAAGTCCAAGAATCTGTCAAGAAGGCGACGTACACGGTTCAAGCCAGGCAGGAGAATGTCAGTGGTGTGGTTCTACCTGCTTTCGAGAGTGTGAGGACTAAGGAGTCGAGCGGCGAGTCCCACAATTTAGGCAGACTGACAGTGCGGTGCTGATAATGGGATTGGATAGATTTCGGATTGACGGGGTTGAGCCGGGGTGGACAGCAGGTTCAGAAGTGTCGGGATACTTATGTCAAGGCGGTTGGGACGCTGGTCGAGCTTGCCTCTCTTCAGGTGAGAGTCCACTCCCGGTTCTTAAAGTCGTGAATGCTCGCTGATGCAGTAACCCGCGCAGACCGCCTTCACCATCCTCGACGAAGTGATCAAAGCTACCAACCGACGAGTCAACGCGATCGAACATGTCATCATCCCGAAACTAGACAATACGATCAAATACATCAACGCTGAGCTGGACGAGATGGACCGGTGAGGTCATGATCCCACTCCTTGATCTTCCAGCGCTGACTGGCTCTGCTATCCGTAGAGAGGACTTCTTTCGATTGAAAAAGGTACAGGGGAAGAAAAAGCGAGACGCCGAGAAAGGTGATAACGAGCGGACGAAACAGAATCGAGAGTATGAGGATGGTGGTGGAGGGGAGCCACATAAGGATGATGGGATTGGGGGTGGGGATGCTGGTGGGACGGATATGCTTGGTGAAGGGAAGGATGAGGATGTGATCTTTTGAGAGGAAAATCAGGCCAAGTCGAGGTTTATGGTATTACGACAAAGCTTCTTCTGGCAGAAGCGATATGTGAAAATGACTCACTTATCAGCGTCGACCTTGGTATGACGATCCATCAACGTTGCATGACTAAACTACCTTAGCCGGAACAAGGCAAGATCCCATTGTCGTCCGTGCGTAACTCCACAATTTTCCGGCTACAAAGTCGTGCTCCATTTACTGTAGCCAGGATAACCCCGCAAATCTCCAGCTTACAAGCCCTTAAGAGCTGTCATGCCAGTGATGACGCCGTAAGTCTCCGGCTACGAATGCTGCAGGAGCTTATGAAGGAGGTTATAACGCCGCTATTGTCCGGCTACACGAGCTCTTTAAGGGGTGTAGAGGATGTGAGAAAGTCTTGATTACCGGGTTACGAACGCTGCAGGAGAAATGAAGGAAGGTAGGACGGCTTCGGCTACAACTCCTTTCTCCCCTCAACTCGTCCGAGATAATACCACGATTTCCCGGCTCCACAGACTGGTGAAGAGCTAGCTTATGACCGCGAGTCAAGAACCAGAGTCTCGATGGCGATTTACCCATTTCTTTTCCCTCAGGAGTGGTCAGATGGGTTGTTCCACCGTTTCAGTAAGGAGACACAGCCCACTCATCGATTGAGACAGTCGCCGAATGATGATATTGCAGTATGAGATGCTGTGTGACTCGACCATGCTATGCACACCTTATCAGACTCCTTCAATTGCATCTCCTGCATCCCTTCCTCCCTTGGCTCCCTTCAACGACTGCGTCACCAATCCCCTGCCAGTTCTGTCGTCTCTACCTCCATCCGGCCCCAATCCTCCTTCGGCTCGACGACTGAATCTCTCCATCCTTTCCAACGGATAAGTATCCCTCTCCCGCGCTCCCTCCTAACGTCAAACTCATCCTGCAGAGGCAGTATCGCGGAACAATCTCCAAACCCTCCTAAACACCCGACGAGATACCGTTTACTACCTCCACAAGACGACGCAACGCTCGTCACTCCCCATAGCTCCGTCAAGCTCACTTCCCCTATTCGCCACCTTTCCATACACGTTCTCACCAGATCCCGCACATTGTCCACGCTCTCCTTCTTACCTTCGCCCGGCACAGATACAAAATGAACGAATTTCCCGACTACTTTGTGAGGATGTAATGATTCTTTTGAGCCCGGCATGAAAGGTAATTGTGACGATCTAACAGAGCGAGGTGAGCGTGTCGGCAGCGAAGAGAGACGGAAGATCGCGGTCTGAGTAGCGTAGACAGGTTGATTAGGGAGAACTGTGTCGGAGGGTGGGTAATAGGACGGTTTGTTCGAGATGCCGACGCCGCTTAGCTCGACAGTGTATCTGGATAGATTAGGTCGAGCTGTGCATCCATCGGGGCGACATACCCCCAATCTGCTGCTGCCTCTTCAGCCCATTCTCGGAACTCGCCACTGGTCATCTCGACTTTATGATCTGAATGCCGGAAGACCCGTTCCGTCCGCCCCGTCGGATCCACGAAACCCTTACTTGACCCGCTGTCCTCCGCTCTCGGAAACTTGCCATTGAAGTCGAAGTTCTGCAAGGAGTCAGCATTGTTGGGCGTGATGGCTTAGAGTTCAGCTCGAGGAGGATAGAAGGATGGATGGAAGTAAAGGAGGTTCGTGAAGAGCAAGGCGTAGGTTGGGGACGAGTCCCTATACCAGCCCATGATTCTCGCAAGATGGGACATGGTTGGAAACGGATGACTTTCAGGCATTATAGAGGAACCTAAATAAACTCATGGAGAAGGAGCGTAGGAAGGGGAGCTGAGGGGGAGTAAGAAAACGAAGGGGGCGGCCGAGTTTTCAAAGCCGCTCGTACAGAGGAGAGGATTCAGAGGTAGCTGTAAGCAAGACTCACCGGCGTGCTCACCAGCAGCAATCTCGGCCGATAAGTCCCCATCGAAACGACACCGAACCTGCTCAGAACCATAGGATCCAAGTGTTCAATCACCTCGAGCGCGACCATCGCTTCGTAGCCTTCCATCCTCGAGTTGTATCTCTCGATACCACCCAGCCATAATTCAGTTGTCAGAGCTTCCCATCGGGGTATAGATGGAGAAAAGGTGGATGTCGGGGATGGTGGAATTAGGACGGCTAGGGCGGAAGGGATGACAGATGGGGAGGGATCTAAAGCTCCAAGGCGCTGGAAATCGGTAGATCAGCGAACAAAAGCCTCATGTAAGGAGGTCCTAGCGATGACCCACCGTGATGAACAGCTCCCGAGGTTCGCTCGATTCATCATCGCTATCGACAGGACTGGGTAATTGCGAGCTCTCCCCTTCAGAAGGAGGATTTCTTCGTATAGGAGGCTCGTGAATAGTAGTCGGAGGGATTACCAGAGTTTCGAGCAGGGCTCCTGCACCACATCCGATCTCGAGTACCTGATTTAGGTCAGCCTTCAAGGGTTTCGATGCCGAGCTTCGTAAAGGAGCCTACCGATCGAACTCCTTCACTTCTCAATACCTCTAGAGCCCAATGTCTTCTTTGCATCCATAGACTACACGCCCTCTCAGCATCGAACAGCTGAACGTCTTAAGGATGCGAGTAGAAAAGGGAAATGCCCCTCCATTCATGCCCACTCACTCGGGACTAAAAGTCACCCCTGTAACATCCTCAGCTTCGACGATCGAAATTTCAGGAACCTCAGCTTGAGGTAACACAGAAGGCGAGATCCCGATAGGCGAAGTGTCCTCGTCCATCCTGCTCGTACTTGCAGACATGACTTCTGGTTGTTGGTTAAATGAAGTGGAAAGGATAAACGTGATGGGGACTTTTCAGGCTTGAAGTATGCCACGAGCCAAGCGGGGCAACGCAAATTCAGGCGTCATTCTCCATGGGGAAAGACCCAAAATCCTCCGATTGCTGCGGGTGTAGTGCGGGGCAAGCGATGAGGTGGGAAGGGAATCAAGCATAGGAAAGCCGGAAGTCCCGGCTGGTACGACGTCGCATCCTCGTCAGTCACCGTGCCGGTCCTCATGTAACAAAATCGGCAAGCTTCTCAGTTCCGCTTGGGTTGTACTGATTCATCGATCGGAACGGTTCCCAGGCGTCACAAGTAACGGGCCATATTCGATCATTTACTTGGCGTGGCAAAAGCCCGGGATGGGACTCATCACATGAAGTGCATTGCGCTCACCTCGACGCTAGATCATTGTCTTCCTCCAACGAAACACTCTCTCGATACATGCCTTATCCTAATGGTTCGTTCCCCAAAAAAAAGTCTCACGGTTGTCATTCCGTCAGACTACCTTGGTCAGGATCATCTGCGAGGAGAGCATGCTTCGTCAATTTCTCTCTCATACACTGCCCATCCTCCCGAAGTCAGGGGATCGGCTCGTTCTTCTTCAGGACCGCTTCCGCTCCTTAGTTGCTGAGCGGTATAACTTTTATGGGTAAGAGCTTTTTCGTTTGTTGACTCCGCATGGCCTTCCGCCGAAGGTGTATGTGTAATCGATGGAAAGGGTGGATCTCAGCGAGCCTTGACGACCGTCTAGTGTACTGATACGGGACTGTTGGCCGACCGACATCCAATCTACAGTATCGAGGCATCTTGAAGGTGAGCTGAGCGAAGCTCGGGCGATGATGTATGTTTGTGAAAGCTGTCATCGACCGATATCTCCCAAAGACAATATCCATATCGATGCCTGAAGACTGGACGGCGAGGAGCTCGCAATACTATTGTAAATGACCCTTCCAGCTGCAATGAACGCCACATCCACTCTGGAACAAAGGTCACTACTATGCGCTTGAGCGTGAATGGAGGAGGTAGAAGCGTATCGAAGCTCTTGCTCTTCCCTTGTTCGTGTTGATTTGAAGGAACTATCTACTTAAATACAGTACTCGCCACTTCCCCCACACCAGCTTTGTTGGGTTATGAAGCTTATCAGGCGTTGTACAGGTCTCCCTTGATCATTCATAAAGCTCGCTACGGTCTAATATACGTCTCGCACGAACTACGTCTCTCCTGCGGTCTCGATATCCGTGCCCGCATGATGACCAAGCATGTGTGACCAACACTCCAACAAGCTTTACCCTTTTATTCATCTCGATATCTTTCAACCGATTCGCAAGGCTCAGGAAGCATGCCTCCGCCTTCTCCGAAACGACGAAAGACTCCCTCCCCTCCACGAAAGGCTTCCTCGACGCCTCCGAGATCCGTCTCAACCGTCGAATCTGCACCCAGTTCGTCGGCTTCGGTCACCTCATTCCCATTCAAGACACTACCTCCTCAACAGCCTGATACAGAGTTAGAACGTACCTAGTGTACCGTCGAATGGACTGCATATCTCGTTTCCGACGAAGGTCAAAACCGACGAAACCAACCGAGCGAGGTTGTACTCATGCCGCCCGACACCCGACACCTATATCACTCGCCACATCACTCCCCAAAGATCTTCTTTCAGTCTTTTTAGCAAGTCTTTGGTCCACGTCAATGGCTTACAGGATCGCTCCATTGATGTAGCCTTGTCGCTTACGACCAAGAACCGTTTGACGTTACGCTCCCCTAGGCGTGCTGAGAAAGTCAAAAGACGCCGTTTGGACCGGCGCTTGTGGGACAACGAGTCAGCGAGAGAATTGGGTTCATGCAACGATTGCTCGCTTTCTCATCAATAATCGCTTACAGATCCACCGCAAGGTAATACCTGACCTACCGACGGGGGATACTGGAGCGAGATGGCCGAGGATAGGGATTTCTCACTCACTCTGGACAACAAGACTGTCTTCAAGGTCAAATTGTTAGCAGGTGCGATTCTCCCGGAGACGAGGCGATTAGGAATCCAATCGCGATATCGTATTCTCCGCTGGAACAGTCATGGCTTGACGGGAGGACAGTTGTGAGTGTCGACTATTTGAAACCGAGCTCGGCGAGTGGTTCGAACACAAGGGTTGATGCCAACAAGAACAAGCTCTGGTGAGTAGATGAGGATTCCATTGAAGTTGGTGCGGACATGGAGCTAAGTCTGAGAAAGGGGGGAAGGAGGCTACTGATGGTCGGGCTTTTGTGCTCGCCTACATAGTCTAGTGATCGTACATGATGGGGATGTATATAGGTATCTTGACCTATCGCCCGAGAAGACTCTCTCCCCCTTATTTCCTCCGCCAACCCCTTCCCCCTCCTCCTGCCTGCCTCGCTTCTCCTCCGCCTACCGCCTCTCTCCCTTCGCCTCACCTCGTTTTCCCCTCCTCGCCGTATCCAGCGCAAATCCACCAATCTGATCAATTGCTAACCGAGGAAACCCTCACCCTGCTGCCACACTGCCACTTCCCAATCCTCCAATTGCTTCCGTCCCTCCATTCTCACCCCCAAAATTTCCGCTCCTCCCGTATACTCATAACTCCCTCAAGCCAAGAATCGACTCTCGATCCATCATGGCGAACCCACGTCAGCGAAACAAAGCCCGTTCCCACAAATCCACCAAACCTTCCCAAGCAATCAAACGGCGACTGCACCATAAGTTGAGGAAAGCACCACCGCTGAAAGGTCCAGAGGTATTACAGAGTGGATGGGATAGGAAAAAGACTGTCTTCCAGAAGTGGGTTTACCCTTATCCTTCATTAATCAGTAGCCCCAGCGGAGGCAGAGTGGACGACGCTTGTTTTATGCAGTTATGCAGCGCTGGGACTGCTTCCGAATATCCCTATCCCGAATGGACCTTCCGGAAGCCGATCTCAACGAGCTAAACTGAACGTCCCGGCCGAAGCAGGCGTGAAAGTCGGATATGGAAGGATTGTGAGGGATGAAGAAGGGAATGTGGTGGATATCATTATTGTCGACGAAAGTGAACCGGCAGAGGATGAGGACGAGGAGATGAAGGAGGATGAGCGGGTTGAAGGGAAAACTGACAACATCGTTCGTTGTGAGTCGGATCTTGCCTTCTCGCAGGGACATGGTTGCTAAACGATCACAGCTCTGGAAGAACTGTCAAAGACTTCTGGACCAGTCAAACGACATTCGTCGACCTCGGAACGGACATGGCTACACGAGCTGGTGGAGAAGTATGGCGAAGATACGGCTGGAATGGCGAGGGATCGTGGACTGAACGTTTGGCAGAAGACGGAAGGGGAGATCAAGCGGATGATTAGGAAATCTGGAGGTGCAGAGAAATTGAGAGGGATATGAAAATCAATCGCATGGATCACCTGTCCACAAACCCGGATAAGTAATATGATATTTTGCTTCGCAGTCCCTCTAGTCCACCATCATATCCGCATAACTTCCTCCGCCAATCTGTCCGCGCCGCCTCGATCCACCTCCAACCCTCTGTGCCAAGCTCGGTACCGTCCTTCCCCAAGCGTCCGCTCTCTCAGCCCGCCCGGGCCCTGGTTGAGCATCATCTGCTAAGGTGATGATCGCTGCCCGGGGATTCGAAGCGAGGATGGTGTCGGAATACATCTTACTGCTCACTGAAGTCAGTCTATCCTCTCCTTGCCTGAGATGGACACCCACCTTGACGAGCGAAGAGGCATGAGTTCCTGGGGCTGAGTTCGTTCTGGTACCGAAGTTCGAGGTGAACTCGTAATTTTCCCCATCCGTTCTGACAGACCAGGTCGAATGATCGTCACGCTCAATGTGTTCCCATCCGCCACTGCTCCATGATACCGCCCAATAATCTCGTCCGCTGGGCTTCGTTGAGCAAACTCAAGGTCTACCGATACGGTCGGATGGCCCGGCGACGAAGAGACTTTTGCGTCCAGTATTGGCAAAGGAGCGAAAGCGGACTGTACAGACCAAGATCATATCAGTTCAGAGCCAAAAGTCATGAATGGGGAGTTGCCCACCACTACATCCTCCGCTGTCGTTCCCAATGCCAAATGTTCCACCTTCACCCAAGTCGTTCCCCTAGCAGCACCCATGATCGAGACATTCTCCACCTGATTCCCCTGCATGACCGGGACAGGTCTTCTTACCTCCTGCCTGACAGCACCACCATTCCTCCCTAGTGCAGTATCCAGCAAACTCCTCGATCCAGGTTCCGCGACTCCGACGCCTCTGACCGCTCCCCTCTTAGGCCGTCCATTCCCGCCGGGTAGCAGCTCGAGTCCAGAATTTGGTCTAGTCGGGTTCACCGGTGGTCTCTCATCAAATCCATGTAATCTCGGGGCCGAGTCCCCAGGGAGCAGTTCTTTCCCTTGTCCGCCTGAAATACGAGCAAGAAGGCTTGGACGAGAAGATGAAGAGGAAGGGGCGAGGCGAGATGCTAGAGTTTGTTTGACAGTACTGTGAAGATCGTGTTTCCAAGTTCCAGGCGCGTCGGGGTTGGCTTTCCGATAGGTATCGCGCTTACAAGCTTCAGCTCGGTCCAACAGAGTGAAGGCAAATAAAATTTACTTCGTATGGCTTGGTAGCTCGTGCCATACTGAGCCGTAACGAATTCGTGGGTTGTAGGTAGTTAAGGGCTGATGGGCAGAATTGGTTTGATCTGATAAGGGTAGCAGGCATTTGCACTCGGCGATACGTCATAACTCCGCCCTGCCACGTTAATTACACTCTTTCGCATGACACAAAATCATCCCTTTCCTTCCCTTGTTGCTCGTACGTCCTCGTTAGTAACGAAATCAATCACGCTTGCTTTGTTGCTAGACACCGCCAGAGTAATCCTTCAAGATGGGTGGTGAAGGTGGGTCACTCGTCATCCGCGACGAATGACAAATGATACGCTTGCAGGATGGCTCTTCCTCTTCGCTGTCCTCATGTCCGCTGTCCTCCTTTTCACAATGGTCTTTTTCGTGAGTCAAGCCTCTACCTTCGCTTATGCGATACAATGAGCTGATCTGGGGCTGGATCCGTAGATTATCATGTTCTCGGATCTTGAATGCGGTAAGTCCAATTTCCGCCTTCCAATAGGAAGTGCTGAACACCTGTGCAGACTATATCAACCCCATCGACCTTTGTAACAAGCTCAACCAGGTCTGTCTTCTCCACGTCCCCCGTCAACCATCCACCCGCTGACGCTCGCTCGACGTAGTTCGTCCTCCCCGAAATGATCGCTCACGCCTTCCTGACCCTCTGCTTCCTCCTCTCCGGACAATGGATCGCCTTCCTCCTCAACGCCCCTTTGGTCGGCTACAATGTCAACAAAATCATGGGGAAGAATCACATGTATGACGCGACGGAGATCTTCAGGACGTTGTCGGGTCATAAGAAGGAGAGTTTCATCAAGTTGGGGTTCTATTTGGTTTCATTCTTCTATTATCTCTACCGGTGGGTTGATTCTTTCCCCTCATATGGTTCTGTTAAGGTGTGCTGATGGATATTGTAGGATGATTCTCGCTCTGATCTCGGGTACGTGGAGAGGGTTAGCTGAAGTGAGACCGGCGACTGATGGTGTCGTAGAGAGCGATTGAACAAAGTACAGCATATCGGTTCCGAGAGGTTGATGATTCGGAAGATTGCGAGGGATGATGAGGGAAAGGAGAGACGTCGTGGGCAAGTGAGAATGTCGAATGTCCGGGGATGCGAAGAGCGATGAGAGGGGTGGAGCGGGATATGATCGTAGGAGGCATTCTCGTTCCATGTCGGTCAATGGCGTGTATTTAGAAGAACGAAGCGCAATGTCAAGACTCATGATGAATGCATATACGACAATTCCAGACGGGCCTTCTCCGTCCAGTTGATCCCAATCCGGGCTCTCCCCTCTGATATGCTACGTAATAGATTCGACCAGCGGTACGATAGTGGCCTCCCATCCCTCAATTCTGGTCCCTGTGACTGTTTCCGTATCAAGAACTCGACTAATTCTCATCATGTACATCGTTTAAGCCGGATTTAACAGTCTGTCCACATACGAGCCACTCTTGCGACAAGGGTTGACGAGGTATATCATTGAGAGGTCTTAGCCTAAGAGTAGAGTGATGAAACACGACGAAGAGAAGCGTGTGAAGAACGCTCGGGCCCCCGGTATTACCGAACTCATCATCAAGAATTCATTATCCTATCCTTTTCATCCTTTTCACTTGAATCGGCTTCTTGATCCCACCTGTTCTACTTTGGCCCTCTCTCCTGATCAGTGGGACTGGGTAAGCATGTCATAGTCGACTAAAAGTATGACCTCACAGCCAGACTCGGCTGGGGTCATTCGTCATCACCCCTTGTCACACAATCATCATCCGAGTCTCGCAAGGCGAACATCACCTATCTCTATACCTTCCCCGGCAGGGCCGTCACGTACTCAGCCTGGCTACTTCGACCTGTCAAAAGTCGATCACCGTACTCATCATCGTCACCATGCGAATACCATCTCCGCTACCACAGGGCATATCCGCAAAGGTACCGGTAACAGCGAAGCAGACCTCCTCGGGGTCGGGCCATCTCAACGAATGCGCCGTTCTGGCCAGACTTCGAGCAAGGCTTCCCCGGCCTTCAGCCAGAGATCCGTCGTGGAGGATGACCACGAGGTCGACTTGAACATGACCCTCCGACCTGATGGATTTCGAAGCGACTCGAATGGCTCGAAACCTTGGGCAGTCTATGTGGACAGTCTGAGTCGGGAAGAGATGGCAATAGTGGAGACAAGGTTCGATCTCATGACCGACGAAGAGCTGGAAGAACACCTTGGACGCTCAGATCGACCTTCTGCCGCGACTTCACCTGCCATGGAACTGCTCACCCCTCAAGAGCCGCCCGATAAAGGGCCGTCCACCTCCCCTACTACTCCCAAAGCCACCCGTGACAATCTCTCCTTGTGGTTGACATCGACAGGAGTGGAAGATGATCAGTCACCTCTTTTCCCTCCGTCGCCCCCTTCTCATCCCGCCAAACTCGTAACGCGGGACCATCCACTGCGTATCCTAAGCCGGGCAATTAGGGAGCTCAAAGAATCTGTACAAAGGCTAGAGGAGGAGAATGAACGTTTGAGAGCGCACAGAACCCTAGAGAATGGTAGAAAGGCAACGGATCAGGTAGGCAGTCCCATGCATGTAGCGCTGATCTCAGACTTCCATACACGATAACCTCACCGAAGCTTTATCAACTTCTCTCACTTCCGACTCACCGATTCGAGATCCGTCAAACCCCGTTTCTCTTCCAGACAACAGTTCTCACCGGTCCACATCGCCCTCTCCTTCCACATCCCGTTCAATTCGCCCTCGATCACCTGGATCTTCCGTTTCGATCCCCTATCCCACCTCACCCCGCAACGGCACCACTGCATCTCTCTATAGCGTCCGCTCAGCCGAAACACCTGCCTCCTCGAGTAGCTTACCGAAGCCGTCAAATCACCGGGCATCATGGACCGCGGGATTATGGGTCTGGAACTCTGAGAAGAAAGGTCGACCGAGAAAAGGGAGCGCTGGATCGCTTGCATCGAAGCATCAGGTCAGAGGTCGAGATACGGGTCAGATGGCCGCCTTCGACTCGGTTGTTGTGGATGAAGAGGATGATGAAGCTTGGAGAAAGGGAGATGGAGGTAGTCCTCCCTCCTTTCGAGCGATCTTCCTGGCTACCGTACGTTCCACCACCCGTCAGGATATCCAACTGACATGCGCGGTGATTAGCGTATCATCACCCCTGATCCCTCTTCCATCCTCATATCTGCCGCCATCCCAGCGAACTCGCTTGTCGCCTATCTTGCTCACTCTCTCGTCAGTAATGCTCGGGATGAGGGGATCATTGCACGCGACTCACCCAGTCAAAGGCGATCTCGAGCGCAATCCCGTAGTCGAGCAGTCTCCATCGGTAGTGTCGATACTTCCGGGACGCCAAACAAGGACGGTAAAGGCTACAGGGATCAAGCCCTCGCCGTGGGCAGAAGCTTGCTATCATCGGTGTCGAATGCGACCACCCGGGGGAATAAAGTGAACGGCACAGACAGTGCCGCTCGGCCGTCTTTGCTCAGTCGAGTCTCTTCATCACGCCCTTTTCCGACTACAGCGGTCTCGCCGCCCAATGTTGAGCGGCAAGCTAGTGCGAGAACCGCATCACCATCGGAAGACGTACCTCTACCTTCCGTTGAGCTCGCTTCTATTGTACCTGACGAGTCTCGACCACCGACGGTATTGCTCTCAAGGCAGAATCTCGGTTTCTTCTTTCAGTCTACCAAAAACGGACGGGCGAAACTGCAGACAGCGAGCAGGTTTAGTAGCTCCGAACCGCCCCTAACCGATCGATATGGCTTCATCTGTCTGTCATTCCTTATCGACACTCATGCAATCGCTGATCGCATACAGATGACATCCAGCATGCGAAGATGCTAAAAGAAGCTACGGCGGCAGGGACACCGGCACCCGCTTCGCTGAATGGAATGATCCCCGTCAACGGCGAAGACGGCTGGATCCAGCGTCCTCGGCGCAGTTTTCACGATTCGTCCTCACCTCGGAGTCCGACCGAGGCTACCGAGCGCCTCGAATCACCTCGTCGGTCCATCGATTCAGCTGCCTCCGCTAGGTCCATCCAAAGTACAATAGCTCGGTCCCGTTCGCCGGACGGGACGACCACATCCTCCTGTCACCGCTCTTCCACTCTCAACCTCAATCCCTCTCCAGCTCGACCGGTCACAGCGAAAGATCACCTGACCGTTTCTGCTCGCGGAGCGTCAAGCTTGTTGACAACCGTAACATCCTCTTCCTCACCCGTCCAGACGAGTTCAGGCGCAAGTCGGTTAATCAACTCAAGTCTGCTCGACCAGCTCACAGAGATCCACGACCGGCAGCAGCAGGAACGCATGGCAGAATGGGATGCCTTCCTTCGGAAACGGAACAAGACTCGGAAAGGAAATGAGATGGGCTTGATCGGGATCAGTCAGATGGGCCTGGATGGGAAAGCTGGGCAGGATGAATGGAAGGCTTTCTCGAGGTTGGTCAGGGGTGGTATACCTCTTGCCTATCGGAGCGAGGTCTGGGCAGGTTAGTTCTGTCAGGCCGCTTACATCTCTCGTTGAGACCTCAACACCCTTGATGATGATATGGCAGAAGCTGATGAAGGTGGTGCTCAGAGTGTTCTGGCGCGAAAGACTCCATAATTCCGGGAGAGTACGCGGAGATCTTGTCTGTTCATGCCAACGATACGAGCCCGAATCTTGCCGAGATCGAGAAAGACGTGTCGCGCACCTTTCCGGGAAACGTTTTCTTTGGTTTGTCTCTTTCCCTGTCTGTACTGCGTGAAGGATTGTACTGAGGCTTGTGGCGGCAGGCGGAGACGGACCTGGAGTGGCCAAGCTGCGCAGAGTGCTCATTGCTTATTCTTGGTGAGTACGGCTATATCGGGTGTAAGAAGATGCTGAGTGTCTCAGGCATAATCCCGCTGTGGGGTATTGTCAAGGGATGAATATGCTCGCTGCGACATTGCTTCTCACCCATACCGACGAAGGTGAGCGAGTCGGTACCTTGTCCCCTCAGCTCTATTCCCTTTCCCCTAGCCTTCCCCCTTTCCCCCATATGAAACAGCGATATTTGCAGCAACGATTCTCCTTTCTGGCCCCTTGGCTCACTTCGTTCCTCTACTTATTGTCTATCCTATTTTCTTGCGACATATACTCTGTAAGCTAACAAGATCTGTTCCACAGAACAAGCCTATTGGACCCTTCTATGCATGATCGAGCGGCTACTCCCAACCTCCTTCTTCTCTCCCGACCTCCTTGCTTCCCGCGCAGACCAGCTTGTCCTCTCCGACCAAGTGGCACAACTCGTCCCGAAGTTGCATCATCATCTTGACGAGCTGGGTGTCGATTTGGCCAGCGTGACTTTCGGATGGTTCTTGAGCTTGTTTACGGATTGTTTGCCTGTGGAGGTTTGTCTATTCTCACTGGCGAAGTGATGTATCGCTCGCTCATGGGGAGATAGACTTTGTTCAGGGTGTGGGATGTCTTCTTTGTGGAAGGACATAATGTCAGTATAGATCCATCATCCTAATCTTACAACACCGCTGATGAGTATGAAAGTCTTTGTTCCGCGTAGCGATATCCATTCTCAAGCTGAACGAACCCGACATCATCGCATGTGATTCCGTCTCGGACCTATTCGCTTTCGTTTCAGGCATGACATCGAGACTATGGGGAGCAGACAAGCTTATCGCTGTGAGCTTACTCTTCTCGCTGCTATGATAACAAGGGCTAAACCCGTGGTGAATGGGTAGACACAACACAGTTATAAGCCGATTGTGAGACATGCGGATATCTTGAAACGGTTTGAGGGGCATCTGAACGCTTTGCAGAGGGAGATTGACGAAGCGGAGGGATGACGAGTAGTGAGAGGTCAGGGAGGTCAGGGAGGTCAGGAGAAATACCCAGCATAAGCAATTACCCTGATCTGGATGCAAACAACGAGTATTGACTGAAGGGTAAAAGACTTCCTGGGCATACCATCATGAGATGGCCTACTGGATCGTTGGCAGGTGATCTTGCATCCAGTGAAGAATCGCGAAATTATACCCAGCGTACGGCATACTTCGTTTCTAGGTGAGTTTGGACCGTCGAACGAATCTTGCGATCTAGCAGTGAGGTTGCTCTTGGGATGGCTATCCGCTTGAGCAGTACAGCGAAGAGTCGTGCCATTCCTTGCATCGATCATACGTCTTTTGCCTATTTTCTTTGCGATCGCGTCGCCAGACCCCCCCTAGTAAGCGGCCCCCCCATTGACGTGGAAACACTGCCAAATCCTGTCAGCCAATGTCGTGACAAAGTTCAGGGGAGGTGCGCCTACCTGCGCGGTGAAGTAGGATGAGTCGGTACTTGCGAGGAAGACGAAAGCAGTAGCGCATTCCACAGGTTGACCCGCGCGTCCGATGGCAGCTAGATATGATCAGCACGAGAACCAGTTAAGTTACAAAGCAGAAGAGGTGATTTACTCGATGGGCCGAAGCTCTCGAGGGACTCCTTCGACATCGTAGCCGCTACGAGTGGGGTCCAGACTGCTATGATTAGCAGTTGCCCCTTTATAAGACGCATGTTTACGTACTTGGGCCGGGGCAAACGACACTGAAGCGGCCATTCTCAGCCCACAGGCATGGCGCGGTGGGTTGTGGTGCTCACTTGACTCGAACACCTTTCTCCTTGACGATCTGGTTCGACAGAGCTCGAGTGAAGGCAACGATGGCTCCTTTGGTAGAGGTGTAATCCAGGAGCTAGGCATAATCAGCGGGTAGAGTATTAAAGAAGGCATACCTTTGGGTGTCCGACAAAGGGGTTCTTCAAGCTGAGGTGAGCGATATGCCAGATTGCACAACGGGAGGGAGACGAACGATAGATGCGCTAGTAGAGATATCAGCACGGCTTGAATTCGGAGCTCGGCAGAAGGGACTCACTTGTTGATGATACTCCCGCCCCAAGGCATCATTGGAAGGATGTTCTTGGTGAGATAGAAGATTGCGTGGCTGAGCATATTCAGCAAGAGCCTCGCATCTCGACACGCGACGCACATGTTCACGTCAAATACCTTTGGTAAAAACTCGATTAGTGGATGATTCCGTCAGAAGGAAGCGGGAAAGGCTTACATGGCGCCATTGCTCCGACTCGAGACTGGCAATCTCTGGAACCTCGTTCTGCGTAGCATGGTTGTTCACCCTGACCCCTCTATCAGCTTCTCCCCAAGTAGTTCAATATAACGGTAAGACTCCACTCACAAAACCCAAACCGTCCCATTACTCCATTTCTTAACTTTCTCGACCATCTCCAAACATTCTGCCTCTGTGGAAAGATTTTGCGCACATAGCTCAACCTTGGCATTGGGTGCGACTTTACTGATGTAATCCTTGGCCTCTTCGGCGTCCCTTTGCTCTTTGGGGTGATATTGCATGAAAATGTCTGCTCCTTCCAGCGCACTAACCCACCCCATTAGTATTCAGCATCCGAGTGGTCAAAGGACGTTCAAGAGGATGCAGACTGCACGACCAATACCTGAATCACCACCAGTGACGACAGCATTCTTTCCTTCAAGCTTCCCGGCGGGCTTGTACTTTGTCCCATCGGCTAGGACGTCATCCAAAGGAGGAGGGTCGAGAACGTGCTGTTTTCCCGGAAGGTTCTCTTGCATCTGCTTGGCAATGTTGGGAGGGAGGAAGCCGGGGCGATACTGCTCTGGGACAGTGCTGGGAGGTGACATCCTGGGTTGAAATTCTGTCTTATTCTGGTAGTTCCAGTCGAGAATGAATAAGAAAAAGAGGCCTTTGGGCAAAAGAAGGTATCCCTACGGACGACCGACAAAGGCTTTCTCCCCCGCCTATGTATGGGGATTAATTAAGCAGCATGAATTGAAACCGATCCGATGCGAAGGTGCTTTTTGGCCATCTCATCATGCGAAACTACATCGCCCGCTAAAGGAAGATGTCCGTTTCTTCAAAACATCGAAAGAGGGCTATTGTCATTGGTGCTGGTGTTGGGGGGACGTCGACAGCTGCTCGATTAGCTCATGCTGGCCTTGACGTCGAGGTCTACGAGAAGAATGAGTATTCCGGGGGGAGGTGTAGTCTAATCCACCATGATGGGTACCGTTTCGATCAGGTACGTGAATTGCACCTGCATCAAAGCAGGGAAAAGAGCCGATGAAAGCTTTCAAGGGTCCTTCCTTGTTACTCCTTCGACCCCTCTTCGATCAGCTGTACTCAGATCTCAGCACAAGATTAGAAGATCATGTCGAGCTTGTACAGTGTAACCCGAACTATGTGATACATTACCATGATGGGGAGAAGGTCATCCTCAGCTCGGACCGAGCACAACTAGGAAGGGAAGTGGAGAAATGGGATGGAGAAGGGGGAGCAGAGCGGCTCGAGGGGTTCCTGGCGTGAGTTGTGCCGAACTTAGAGCTCGATCATACACTAACGGATTCTACCTAGTGAAGCAGAGAAACACGGTACCCTCTCATATTCCCTAGTCCTTTCCAAGACCTTCCCTTCCTTCTTCTCCCTTCTCCGCCCATCATTCATTCGGAACGTCATCAGGCTTCATCCGTTTGGGAGTATGTGGGGGAGATGTAAGAGGTATTTCAGGACAGAGAGGATGAGGCGGGCTTTCAGCTTTGGCAGTATGTGAGTGGACTTTGTACGGGAAGATGGTAATCTCATGAGTGAGGACAGGTACTTGGGGAGTTCTCCTTTCGATTCACCTGGGACGTATACGTAAGTCATACCTGTAACAGATCGCTGTGCAGGCTGAAGCGGAGAGTGCAGGTTATTACAGTGGACCGAAACATGCGAGGGCATAGTGAGTCTGACCCTGGTCCGCTCGCGCTGATCGCGCCAGTGGTACCCCATCGGCGGCTTTCACAAGGTCGTTCAGTCACTTGTCGAGATAGCCGAATCTCATGGTGCCCGCTATCACTTCTCCTCCCCAGTTTCCGCAGTTACGTACGATGCCTCTGGACAAGCGACTGGAGTCCGGTTATCCAGCGGCGAGTGGAGGAGTGCAGACGTGGTCGTCGTCAACGCGGATCTGGTGTGGGCACACAACAACCTCTTTGCCAAGGATGATACTGCTACGAAGAAGGACACGGATCGAGCGGTCAAGGTGGAAGGAGGCAATGCGAGGGAGGCGAAAGATTTGTTGAACCCAAGATTGGCGAGAAGACTATTGGATAAGCCTCACTCGTGAGTACCAATTTATTATCAAGTCTGTACAGCTAATGTTGAGCCAGATGCTCGTCGATCTCATTTTACTGGGCAATGGACAGCAGGATCCTTTCCCTCAACGTGCATAATATATTCCTCGTGGGTCTCACTCCTCGTAATTCTCGCGGCAAGCTAACGGTTCCTCAGGCTAAGGACTATAAAGGCTCCTTCGATGACATCTTCAAGCGCAAAGGTATGCCTAGAAAGCCAAGCTTCTACGTCAATGTACCGTCTCGAGTGTTCGTTTAAAGCCTCTCTTGACGACAGACTAGGTTGATGCTGATATACGCTACGTAGCGATCCATCCGCTGCTCCCGAGGGGAGAGACGCAATGGTCATCCTTGTTCCCGTCGGCCACCTATTGCCATCCTCAAAAGAAGGAGAAACGATCAAGACCTTCTCCAAGGGATCCGACGTACCCGATCTGGACAGCCAAGATTGGCCGTCCCTGGTCGAACAGGCTCGACAGCAGGTCATTGAGTGTATGGAAGCTCGACTCGGTATATCGGGACTACGGGGTAAAATCATCTGGGAGGAAGTGAATACTCCTGAGACTTGTGAGCACCTTACCATTGGCCTTTCTCATCCAAGCAATGCTGAGAAGGCGATCAGGGAAGGAGAAGTTCAATCTCACTCATGGCAGTATTCTCGGTATCACCCATGACTTCTTCAACGTCCTCGCTTTTCGACAGCAAGCGAGACATCCCACGTTGAAAGGGGCATACTTTGTCGGAGCGAGTGCTCATCCAGGCACTGGAGTGAGTGCCTGCCCGATGTTCGCCTCGGAGTGCGCTCGAACTGTGCTTATGATCGGTAGGTACCTATTGCCATAGCGGGATCGAAGCTGTGCACGGAAGCCGTTCTGTCCGATCTCGGCATTCCCGAACCCGAATCATACGCCACCAAACAGCACGAGCCCGTATCTTCCTTGGACACTCGATATCAACGCGATGTGCTATACATTCTTGAAGACATTCTCACAATCCTATTCCCATATCTGATCGGTATGATCATCATGGCCATCATCGCTCTCGCCGGACTACAGCACACCGGCTACTTCGAACCTCCAGCACCTCCGATATCGCTATATCAGCATTATCAGGCGGACTCGTTGCCGTTTGTGGGAGGACACGACGTGAAGTCGCCATTGGTACTGGCTGGCTCGTTCGCGGTAGTCATTCTGTTTATAGGATACTTCAAGCTGACATGATGCATCATGCCTGTGATCAGCAAATCGAGACCTGTAACGCTGGTGACATGCTGACATTGCTCCATTCTGCACCAAACTCGTGTAGGATTGACCTCGGCTCGAGAGCTCATTGTTAGCTTTGTGCAGCCAGTAATATCTTCCTGTCATACAGGTCAGACATGAACCCTTCATGGATTGAGCGAGGGGTGTGAATAATGTGGATGGCTGATGGGCAACCACCATTTCTAACCAATGCCCAATCACCCTTTCAGAACCTCTGAGCCCGGACCCTTTATCCCTTACCTTTGTTCAAATCAATTCTTCTTTCCCCGCCAGCTTTTGTTCAGTATACAAGTCCTCGCCTTCCTCTCTGTCTTATCGACTTTCCCAGCCGTGATCACCATAATATCATGAAGATTTCGACTGAATCACTCATTTCGAAGAGTCTTCCGGGCAGGGACACATGCCCAGTCTCCCCACGCTGATGCCAAGAGCAATGCCTCTCCAACTATGATTGAACGTGTCGGCCCGGGAAATACTTTCAAGACCAACGATGTCACTTTCTGGGTGGCTCGAAAGAAATTCCGATCCACCGGCTTTTCTGGGGTGAAAGTTCTGATGGCAAAAGATACCATCATACGTCATGACACATCCGGCACTGAACACAAGGTGATTGGTAAGCCATTGGTCAAGATCTGGCCACCGCCATCAGCTGATTAAAATGACGCCTTGATGGAACCGAACAATCTCAAGGAGTTTTCGTTCGTGGGGAAAGCTACTGAATTGGAGGGTCGAGGACTTGAAAGGTTCTGGTAGGGTGTAGAATCAAACTCGCGACAAATGTACCGTCTCAAGTCGTTCAAGGGTTCTGTCCACAATCACCTTTCATATGTCCACAATCACCTTTCATACTACAAGACGATGGGGGTGAAGCCCTGTTAGTGTGGACTATCAATTCACCGAGGACACTGATTGGCTCGTCAAGGTCAAACACGTCACCAAGCCTTACAGGATCACGATCCGTGCGGGCTCGACTGTGGATCTCCACCTACGGTTTCTGGGGGACGGCAGGGAGATTATGTGCCGATCAGTGATCCAGCTATCGTCAGGCCCAATCCATCCAAAGAGATCAAATCATTTTCTCTGCTTGGAAGGATCACGGGAGGTCCTGCCACCGGACCAACCCAAGACATCAGTCAATCAGATTGGCAGCCAGACGTGACGGATTACAGGAAGCATCGGGAGTTGTCTACTGATGAGAGGAAGGAGGTTGAAGCCTCGGAGGAGAGGCTTGGAACGAGTGGAAGTCTACGAAGGCGAATTTGAAAGAGTTGGAGCTGATGAAAGTGAGATTGCACGAGATTGGCTGGAAGATTGGTGGGACGTGGATCACGCTTGAGCGAGGTGAGCTCGTCGCAGATGGGGAAGACGAAGACTAGATGGGCTAGCTCGTTTCTTTTGGGTGTGGGATGCCTGATGGAAAGCTTTCTGGGTGAGCCCGGGGTGAGATCAGGGGAGAAACCTGGGCTGCTGCCTAAGAGGGGTGGTTCATAATGTTTCTCATCGTCTATTCAATCGTGTGATCTTGCCACATTGACCTGTACTTGTAACTGGGATACAAGTGCCACGTTCGGCACGCGACGGCCGCCGAGGCCAACTCGCATGCTACCTAAATCTCTCATGACTGCTATTACCCTTGGCTTCATCCCTTTTCCCGCCCCTCGCTTGAGGCCGCGGGCCTAGTCACGCTCATTTTGTTTCCCAAGCTATGTTTTGCACCATCACTGCCTGAGCTATCACGTTAACCTCGCCTCCGTCGATCTCTGTGCACAAAAAGCTGCCGTCAGCTTCGGTCTAATCAGCTGCCCCTCGGCCTCCGCCTTCCCCCCGCGCACTAGCACACAGATCAGCGCTACCCCTTTCTCATCCGATCTCCTCACCCTGAAATTCGAACCCCTCGGTAAATCGGCTACACCACCGACAGCTCGTGTGACTACCTCCTTGCCCTATACACGAGGTTCCTTTCACCAAGCGCGTCAATCCATCTCAACACCACCCCATTCCTGCGAAGAGGCGGCGCATCGCACCCCTGTCGCCACCCCTCTTTTCACCATGGAACGTCGATAGCCCATCAGAACTTCGGTCTTCTGGTCATCCATCCTAACTAGCTCGTCGTTCCCCTCCTTCGACTGACACATCCTCAGTCATGGCGCATATCGCCTCGAGTGTTGGGAGCTTGGTGGAGGCAGGTATAAAAGGGTTGAGAGACCTTGCGGATGGGTACATCTACTCTGAGGAGGAAGATGCTAGTGACCGGGAGGAGAACGGAGTCCAGGTGGAAGACGAGACTGCACAATCTATTGATACACATTCACGACCATCTCCCGCCATCCTTTCGACCCCGTCATCCAGCTCAAACACTTCTTCGGTCATCTCGAGGTCGTCAACTCAGCAGGACCCGCTGGTACAGGCGGTGGATGTTCCCTCTGGATGGATACATCTGCAGTCGACATACCTCGACGGGACAGGCGGGCAGAGGAAGGTCCGGTCGTTTGGCCTGAAGAACCTGGTGGAGAAGGAGGTGAAGGTTGAGGTTGGCAGCGATTTAGGTGGACAGCTGGTATTCTGGATAGGGGATGACGACAGGCGTGAGTGGAATATACAGACTAAGCAGACTTCAGGGCGCTGACCGGGTAGTAGCGTCATGCTCATCAGCCTCATCTACCTCCTCAGCCTCTAATAGTGCCGGCGCAAGCTCCCTTCGCCTGACTCTCGCTCCTTTATCAACTACGACCATCTTCTTAGCCTTCCAGCCGTCCCCCCCCCATGCTTCTGCTGCCAATCAGATCCATTCCTCCCCTTCGGATGCTGGCCTGACCCCTAGGATCGTCGCCGTTATCTCTCGGACTCAATCTTCAGACCCAACACCGATCCCTGCGGCATCGGCTGGCTCACAAACGCGTCCTTCAGACTTTGATAGTGGCTCGGTTTCTGGCGGTTCGAAACAGTCGATTACCGGCAGCTTGAAGGGTACGGGTGCGACTTCTGTGCGACGGTCGGAACCTGTGAATCGGTCATTCTCGGTACATGGCTCGATATCGATCGAAGCATCGGTCAATGTAGAGGAAGACCCAGCCTTTAGCGGGAACACCGCCGCCATGCTTGCTTCGGAATTACGTCAACTAGTCAATCTCCCTTTCTTCGCCACCGTTTGCCATTCGCTCTTCACAGCGGCTCTCATCGACCCCGTCTCAGGTCTCATATTAGACGCGCAGTACTCCTCCGGCCAGCTCCTCATCGATTTTGGCAGCAATTCAGTCGTTGGTAACGCGTATCATCGAGATATTCTCATCGTGAATCGATCAGAAATTGAGCTGGTCTGGAATACCGCTGTAGTAAACTCCAGACATAAGGATTCCGTCTGGTTCTCCCTTCGCGATTTGGACTCGGTGAACGTGTTCGGCGTCGATGCTTCTTCACAACCTGTGCCATTACCAGCCCTCTCATCCCGTCATCTTCGTCTCGAGCTCCGAGTCAAAGCGCCTACCGTCGACTTCGACTTCGACTTCGTCATCTCGAATGTCAACCAATCCGGCAACATCGTGACCTGTCGAGCCATCGGTTCTGGCCAAATGGAAGCAGTGGACAGCTCGCTCGACGTTCTGAGCGGGACGAGTGTGGACTTCGGCCAGATCTCGGACGGGGTCTGGACTAAAAAGTCGGTGACTTGCAAGAACACCGGTGGCAGACCGCTAGATGTGCACTTTTCAGCAACAAAAGGGTTCGACGTAGTCTTTCGTCTCGCAGGTGTAGCTGGAGACGATGTGGACGAGGATGTGCATCTGGAGAAACGATTGCCTCCGCGAAAGGAGACGACGAGCTCGGATCGACTCTCGCGCACATTTACCAGGGATAGTGTACGTGAACGAGATCGGTCATCCTCGCATCGGCCGTCAAGGAGATCGTCCCCTTCTTCGAGTGTTGGTGGTGGATCCAGCCATGGAAACGGTAGTCCTAGCCTATCGTGTACGTTTCAGGCCGAGTTGTCGAACCACCTTGGCGCTCTTGATATCGACGGTTCCGGCATCGGACTCCCCAGTAGGAGGGCGCCTAGCGTCGGCCTGGAGCCAAATGTACCTCCATCTCGACCCCTTTCGCGCGCCGTCTCTCGCTCCTCAAGCTACCGACATCAAACGAGCGTTGAGTCAGACGAGGATGATGGTTCGGAACACCAGTTCTTCGTAGCCGGTCAAACACTCTCGGCCTCTCCTCATTCCTCCTACATCGAGCGAACCCCGCACCCACCCGATTCCGCGGACAAGAATGGACCCAATCAGATTGAGGACCTGACAATGCGTCCCGGAACGGAATATCGAGTCTCGGTTCTGTACCGACCTACTTTGGATAAAGCCAATCCTCCCGAGGCAGCTGGAGCACTCCGTCGATCCTCGTTCAAGGTCTTCCTGGGTTCCGCTCCTTCCGCGCAAACATCGGGTCCCGCGAAGTCCCGGCGGACACTGAACTGCACAGCTGAGTCGTGCACTTCCATAATCGCCATCTCTTCAGGAAAGACGATTGATTTCGGCGAGGTTACCGTTGGGGCAGTTAAATCAACAACGATCTCCATTGTCAATCTTAGCGCTCTTTCCACAAAGGTTGAAATCGCTGCGATCTCGAAAGTTCTCAGTGCGAATCGAAATGTCATCGTTATCCCGCCACACGAGACTGTGGAAGAGAAGCTAGAATTCTTCCCGAGAAGGATCAACCATCGGTATGAGAAACAGATGTTCGTGCGCAACCTGCTAAATCGATCAAATGGTCGGTCTTTCGTTCAGGCAGCAGACTATGTACTTAATGTCATGCAGATCAAGTCCTCGAGATCCGGTCGAAGAACGTAGATGGTACGTTTAAACTGCTCGGTGATCATGAAACTCACTCGTCTTAGTCTATAACCTTACATTACATTCCCACCTCTATCGGATCCTCACTCCTTCGGGCAGTAACTTCCTGGACTTCAATCACGTTGTCATCAACTCCTCTACAAGCCGCTCCGTCCTTCTCGAGAACGTCTCCCTTGCTCCTCTCATTCTTGACTTGTCCGCATCCCAACCCGAAGACGTAGAACTGTTCATCAAGGTTGAGGACGCGCCACGTCCCACTTCCAAGCCATTGCTACTGGGCAGATACGTCGAGGATCCTCCACTAGAGCGGACGATCTCGCCAGGCAATGGCGATTTGAAGGAGAGGTTCATGGAGACGATGAGGGAGATGAGTGCCGGAGCTCCGCTACAGTCCAGCAAGCTGAAGGGCAAACCGAGGGACAAGATCGTTTCCAGGCCAATCGACACGGATGCGCCCAAACAGCCTGTTGAGATCGTCGTAGGGACAGCACTCAAGCGCGGAGGACGGGGACGGCCAGTACAGGTGAGTTTGGCCGGAGCGACACCGGCTAATGTTCAGCTATATGGCAATTCCGTAATTTTCAAGGATCGGAATCTGCTCGAGCCGCATGAGTACCTTGATCTCGCTGCTGGTCCGCCAATCGCCTCCCACCGATCATCTCCTCGCTCGAAAAAAACTCAGCTCCTGGATTCGATCGAGCTGGAAGACAAGTCGAAGCTATCCGGTCAGCATCCGAAGATCCCCAGGCTCGATTTCGCAGCGAGCGCTCGTGCGACCGGTCTTACTGGTAAGGAGTTAAAAGGGAAGAGGACCAAACCATCTTCACCTGCATCACCCAAACTACTAGCCGATCCTCTACCACCGCCAAGCCTGTCAGCGATGATCGCAGCTCTGAGTAGCGAGGCTTCTCTGGCAAATGGCGGTACTAAGTCGCCAGCTTTGACTGGCAAACGGGTTGAAGCGAAGGCTGAGATGTTCTCGGCATCTGATGTGTCGAAGCTGTCGGTGGACGATTTGCTTGTCGCCTTGGAGCAGCAGGACATCAAAAAAGCCTCGATCACTCATTCGAATCTCGAGGAGGAAGAGCAATATGTGAGGCGCAGCATCTCGTTGCGGAAGGAATTGCAGAATCTTGTTTCTTCTGGAAAGCTTGTTCCCGCTCAAACCCTCCACGTCCCACCGGGATCCTCTCGACAGCTCATCGTCCTCATGACTCCCAACGGTTCCACGCGTCCACATATCTCAAATCGAGCGAAACGAGCCGACTCTCGCATCTTCATCAAGCTTGTCGAATTCGACCGGTCTCTGCTAAGTCATGTTTCTGTCTCGACCTCGGAAGTCCCCGATCTTCCGGTACGAGATCTGATCATACGGTCAACTTGCGTACGATCAGTGCTGGAGGTACAGCAGTCTTCAATCAACTTCGGTGCCTGCGAGAAGGGAGAAGCCAAATCGAAGACCATCGTCTTGCACAATAAATCCGACTGCATCGGCATGTTTCGCCTTCGGACGTCAGGGTCCATCGCTTCGGGCGATCTCAAGCTCGGCCTTGGTCGATACGGCGTCATCTCGGCTTTTGGTCGGAAGGAGGTGGAACACTTTTCCTTCGTTCCTTCTCTCGTCGGCAGCTATCAGGAGAACATAGTCGTGGAAAACCTTCTCGATTCGTACAATGACCAGATCGTGGCGGTGAAGGCGAATGTACGAAAGCAACCGACCTTTATCGTTGAGCCCACCAAACTCGACTTTGGCGCTGTTGACGCTACCTCGAAATGGCCAGGCGCAGTCAGCTTTGTTCTGACCAATGTGTCGAAGGTCGAGCGGACTTTTTCGGTCGAAGTCGCTCCTTCCGATTACAGCGCCTTTGCCGAGATCTCTGTCACACGCGACATCATCGAGGCCGGAAACGCCTTGTCCAGGGCAGAAGAGGAAGAGCTTGAAGGTCTGCTGCAAAAGCTCAAAATTGCACGTCGAAAGGGAAAGACCGATAAGATCTCAAAGTACGAGTCCCGTCTGGCGGAACTTGGAGCACCACAGACCTCCGCTTCGGAATCAGACGTTGATAGCACCGAGGATGGACCGTCAGAACTTGGGACGCCGTTGACCGAGGATGCTCCGCCACTCAAGACGTGCGTCACGTCCATCAGCGTCACTCTTCAACCAAACATGAAGAACAAGATCCTTGTCGAATTGCTTCCTTTACCTGGTCACCTTGAACCTCTAAACGCAACTATCAAAGTCTACGATCGGAAGAACACGGATGAAACACTCGGAATCATTATCATAGCATCACCTTCAGCATCGAATCATACTGCGTCAGCATTGGCGTCGTCATCGGCATCATCAGCATCAACAGGTGCGTTGTCACCTGTCCTGGGCTTTTCGTGTAGCTAATGGCAGCAGATCCACTGCATATCGCAATCATGCGTCATTGTCTGCAACTCACATTATCATGTCCCATATCCCAAACAGCATTTTGCGTCGGTTCAACGCTCCTTCTATCCGCTTCGTCACCATTGTTCCCATCTCTTCGATCTCACTACCCCACTTTCCCGCCTGATGATCCCAATCCAGCAGGTTTGATCCTTGGCGATGGCTATTCTCGTCAAATACCGGGAAACACCCACGCCGAGGCAAACGCACTTGCCAACTTCCGATCTCGTCATGCCGAGCTATCCTCTTCGACCGAACTCCCTTCCGCTGGCAATGCACTGAAAGAGGCGGAATGTTATGCCACGATGGAGCCTTGTTCGGTGCGGACTTCGGGTGGACCGAGCTGTGCGGTTGAGCTTGTTCGTGCGAAGGTCCGGACGGTATACCTTGTAAGTCTACATTCTTTCTCTCCCCGCTATCTTGAGCGTGAATGTCAATGCTCGTATGAGAACCACGATCAGTGCTGATCAGCCGGCTTCTCAACAGGGTGTCGAAGAACCCCCTGATTTTGTTCAGTGTGAAGGTGTGCGGATATTGGAGGATGGAGGGGTGGTGGTTAGGCGGATTTCAGGTCTGGAAGAGGAATGTTTGGAGACGGCTAGGAGGGGTCGGACATGAGTGTTGTTGTTTTAAATGTATCAGCCATGCTATGTTCATGGCTGTGCTTGGAACAGGTGCATTCAGTATATCACTTCGTATTCGTACGGAAAATTCTCGGTGCTTTACGGCAAGATTGTACCTTACTCGAGTACATGAGTCATACCTTCCAGCTCGCATTTACTTCTCCTCGCATGTACTGTGTATACTTCTGCAAGCCGATCGGATTTATTTGTATCATTTATATTCTCCTTTCGACCTCTGACCCGTCAAGTCAATCACGCAACATACAAGACGATTGGCTCTCCGTTGATTCCTCTCCTTCTCCTCATTAAGCCTTCGTATGGCGCAAGCGAGCGCCATTACGCGGTCTTCTGGAATTCGTACGAATGAAGGGAGATCAAATACTGGTGAAGGCGGCGTCGAGGAACGAGAGGGATATAAGAGGGGTTTGAGAAATGGTCTGTCGTTTTTCAACTGATCTCATCTGATCGTTATACCCCCCCCATTGCCGAGAGTTGCGGATCATTCCTTCCCCTGGCCTCGTGAGCACACCGATACTGACCATCGCTTCCCAACATGTCTCTCTCTGATTCCCATATCCTGCCCGCACTTTACGATGCTCTGGCAACACCACCTATCTCCCCTAAGACCTCCACCAAACGACTACCCATCTCTGCCTTCCCCTTTTTCCCTTCCTCCACGATGAACCCACCCATCAATCGTTCCCAAAACGCTCCTACTTCACCTCAAATCGATCTACCCCTCGGATCCCTCATGCCCGCTCAATTCCACATCCCACCGAGACCGCTCCTTCGCCGGCGGAATCGCTTACTGGTGGATACGGATATAGATTCGCTCACGAGGGAGAAGAAGGGGAAAGTACCTGCGCTTAGTCATTTGCTAAGTGTTGGTGCTGGAGGGAGGGTATTGAGTCTGGCTGCGGATGGGAGGTATGTCTATGCGGGATGTCAGAGTAAGGACAATGAGATCGTGGTGAGTCACTTCTAATTCGGCCCTTGAACGCGACAAAAGGTAAGGGATGTCGATGCGAGTGCACTGACGGTGAATGCAGGTGTTCTCGAGGACTTCGTTGCAGCCTATGTTTAGGCTTTTGGGTCATGAGGGGAGCGTACTTGCTTTGATGGTCGTGCTTGAGAAGGGGTGGTTAGTGAGCTCGAGCAGTGCGTCACTTTACGTCCCGAAGAAAGGCATCTGATTAGTTCCCCGTTCAGGTGCTGGAGACGTTCGGGTTGGTACAGCTTGATCACTAGGTTCTTGGGTGCTGACTGTGAATAGATATGGTGCACAAGCAATCTTCACCCTCTCTACATCATACATCCGTGCGATGATACTGCGGGAAGTATCTTTTCTCTCGCTTGGGATGATCGAGCTGGTGGAAGCCTCTATTTCGGTGAGCCGTGCAAATATCAGTGCTAGATCGATCCACTATTCGCTAACAATGAATTAGGCTCTCAAAGCTCTACCATTGAATGGATCAACTTCTCTGATCCAATCTCTCCTCACGCCGGTCCATCCCGCACCCGGATACCATCGATGCCCACCAACAGTGCCAGCATCACCATTCCCATCATCACTCATGGCTTCATACCACCTATCGACAATCCAGCTCCTTCACAGCCGAAGCCGCGCACCGGTCGATACCGTCCTCACAAGTTCTTCGATGACCCTCCGTCCGGCACACGAAGTGGTACAACTACACGTCGAGGTTCCGCTCCTGGATCAGCTCAGTCTCGCAAGACTTCCTTCTCTTCTTCGGATCTAGAACGTTCCGGTTTCCTTTCGCCACTTTCGGATTCGATAATACAAGACAACGTTATCGAGCTCGAGGTATCCGTAGAGGAGAGGATCGCTTTCGCTCACTATGGCTACGTCTACGCTCTTCAAGCTGTCACCCGACCCGACGGGACAAGATGGCTCGTAAGCGGTTCGGGAGACTCAGATATCAAAATCTGGCTCTGCCATCCCGGCGGAGGTCTATCGCTTCTTCGCGTCATCGAGGACCTCACTGGAGCTGTCTTGAGTTTATCGGTCCGTGATAGCCTCCTCTATGCAGGTATGCAAGACGGGGAAGTCGCCGTCTGGGACCTCGAGACCGGTGCTCGCATCCGAACTATCGAAGTACATGAAGCCGACGTCCTCACTATGACTGCTCTCGGCGATGACGTATACACCGCTGCCGCCGATGGACGAGTCTTTCGAGTCAACGGGGAGTTTGACTGTACTGCTGCGTTCAGAGCCCACGCTGGTCCTGTCTTAAGCTCGACGAATGTGCGCGGATTGCACGATCGATGGGAGATTATCACAGCTGGGAACGATTCGTATGTCAAGGTTCGTATTCCACCTCTCAGCCTGTGATCCCGCTGAGTGTCGAACAGATCTGGACAGTGGATCTGCCTCGATCGGCAAATCATGACCTGGAGAACCTGGATGGCGAGGGAGATGTGATGCTCTATGCATTGTCGAAGCTTGTGGCGGTACCGACGGTCAGCGACGATGCACACAGGGAAAGGTGGGGTCTATCAATATTGCTGATAATCGCTGATGGGGATGCCTAGCTGTCGACAAGGAGCTCACCTGCTCAAGAAGATACTTACGCAGCTTGGAGCGCATTCGGGAGTGGCATGTCCCCGTCCGATCCGTGCTTCCAGTCTGATCACTGCATTCCAGGTGTCCGGAGAGCCAGGTCGCAATCCGCTCGTCTTGGCGACATTCTCCGGTCAAGATACTGGCAAGCCTCGGAAACGCATTCTCTTCTATGGTGAGCGGGCTTAATTACAAGCCGACCTTGCTGATCCCAGCCCAGGTCATTACGATGTCCAGCCTGCCGCAGAGCATGACTGGGAGACCGATCCGTGGGAGCTATCCGGACGTAACGGGTAGGCAAAAGTCAAACGCCGCGTTACTGACCCCTCAGATACCTTTACGGCCGCGGTGTGTCCGACAACAAGGGTCCAATCCTCGCTGTCGCGTGTGCCGCCGCATCCCTCCGTCAGCGAAGAGAGCTGGATGTCGACCTTGTTCTGCTTATCGAGGGTGAAGAAGAGGCTGGGAGCAGGGGCTTCGCTTCTACTGTCCGACAGCACAAAGTAAGCCGTTCACCATTCGCAAGAGTGCAGTCTGCTGATAAAGATAGGACGAGATCGGTCACGTCGATGCCGTCCTTCTCTCCAACAGTACATGGATCGCCGAGAATGATCCTTGTGTCGTGTTTGGCATGCGAGGCGTAGTTTATGCTAATCTGAGCGTGTCGAGTGCGGAAGAGGATGCACATAGCGGCGTGAATGGAGGAGCTGTGGCGGAACCGATGATCGACATGGTACGCGTGCTAGGGGCGATCTCGGATCCCAATGGAGTCAGACTGCCTGCTTTTTGTGAGTTCGCGTAATGCAGACTACCCTGGCGATGCTGACTCGGCGACGTAGATGACCAGGTCCGCCCAAAGACCAAAGACGATATGCAATACTTGGCCGACGTCGCTACTGCTTCTGGAAGATCGATGAATGAGCTCGAGAAGGTTTGGCGACAACCTAGCTTCTCCATCGCGAACATCACTTCGTCAGGATCGGCAAACAAGACTGTCATTCCAAAGAAGGTAACAGCGGATATCTCGATGCGGATCGTGCCAGATCAGGTGAGTGTGCTGGGATCGCTATTCGTATTAACACTGATGAAGCCATAGGACCTGACGAAGATTGCCGAATCGCTGAAGCAGTTCTGCTCAAACACTTTCGCCGACCTGAAATCGACAAACCACTTCGAAATTGCCGTCACCCACTCCGCAAGCTGGTGGTTGGCCTCCCTCGACAGCCCATACTTCAAAGCCCTCGAGAGTGCAATTGAAGATGTATGGGGTGCCAGACCGCTAAAGATCCGTGAAGGTGGTACGGTACCGACGATCTTTTGGCTGGAGAAGGAGTTTGTAGCGCCATGTGTCCACTTACCTCTCGGTCAGGTGAGTATCGGTTCCTTGTCTTTTGGTGAGCAGAGCTAAGGAGGTTAGGCATCTGACGCTGGACACTTGGCGAATGAGAGGATGAGGTTGACGAATCTGAGGAATGGGAAGCGCGTCGTCGAGTCCTTCCTTGCGCGAGTCGCAAGGGTTTGATGGGGAGAGATAAGCATCATGCGGACATTGCGTTGTCAATCCTTCCATTTATAAGGGGATCGATGCGAATCTTGGGTCACAAAGGATACGCATACTTTGGCGGCATGCACTGCCCCTGTGTGACTTGTTCAACGAGTCCTTCCATTTCTCCAGATGCTGCACCATCCGCTGAGTGGCTGAGAGAAGTGACTGTTTAGCTCACCTCATTTACCCTTCTGCGAGAATGCAAGGTTGAGGAATAGAGGGGAGTTTTCGAGGAGGAGGATGATTGTGATCTTCATATCTTCTCAAGATGGGGTCGATTGTGATGATGTGTGAGAGTGAGTTTCCAAGACGAATCGATAATGAGGACCGACAGGGCAAAACCCTCGATAAGAGAATTTATGCAAGCCAACTTAGATCAGCATGCTTTTCCTTTGTTTACTCGATACAAGGATCCTGCAAGGTTTCAACTTTAGTCCTCTCGTCAATCAGGATCAAGTACCGACTTTTGACTTGTTCCGAGCGATGGCCGACATCTGTTTGTACTGTCAGACAGCGCATAGAGTACCCCATGAACCGACGCCAAATCATGAAGAAAATGCCGGGACGGTACTGTACAAGACCTTTCTCCCTGCTTTGACAGAAACAAATTCTTCTCCGATTCGTCATCCCGTACAAATAATGGCTATCAACTGAGTTGAAAACGCGAATTCCTCGTCTTGTAAACCTCTTTTACCACAGATCATCTCATATAATTCGCTTCAAATGCGAGGAGCAAGGTCGGGACCTTTGTCTATTAAATGGACCAAGTTCAAATAGTACAGGAAAGCTTAAAGAGACAGGAAAGCCCAAAGAGAGTACTACTATGCATGCTCAGGGGCAAGATTTAAGACCCGCTGACCGGCCGGGATTTCCGGGACGTAAGGCCAGTAGTCATCTGATCTTGATTCTCGGTCCTGCAAGCTCCAGGTTGGGGTAGGAAAAAAAAGTCATATTGCAATGTTTCGACTGACCAGCTCGGTCCTCCTCCTCCTCCTCGCCTTCGGTTCGGTCACCTCCTCCTTCCCCCTCTCATCGCGATGGCTCCTGAGCAACTCCCAACACTGGGTAGATGTCTGGACCGCCTCACCATACTACTCCGGAGCATCTCCATGCGAGTCACTCTCACCGCTCCCCAGATCCGGATTCGAGTCAGCAACGTCTTCGGTAAACGAATTTCTCAACATCACTTCCATGACAGTCGGTTATCCCGGTGCCAGTCTCAACCCGAATGCTACTGGTACATCCTCTGGGACGGGGAGTCCGATGGTTGAGACGAGTTCGTTGAAGACTGTGACGTTTGATGGGAATGGATCGATCTCCCTTCCCAACGGTGCTTTGGGAGTATCCGACCCTATCGAATTACCTGTGAAGAGTCAGAGTCAGATCAGTATCTCAATTTACCTCGCGAACGGTCAAAAAGGGACGAACATTACTTCTCACCTGACTTCTCAGACCGATACATGGTTCGGATTCGGTGATCAAACCTCTTCTCCGAATATCACTGGGGAAGGAGAGATTCCCTTGGCTCAATGGTATTGCCTAACTAGGGGCAGTTGAAGGTTGGCTCGGACCGGAATCTTCTTCAATCGCTTTCATCGCGGATAGAATAACCGATGGAGTCGGCACGACGGTAGATGGGAACAATCGATGGACCGATCAACTCCTCGTCCGATTGCAAGGTTCAAACGATACAGTTGCTCAGAACGTAGGGATAGCGAACCAAGCGTGGAACGGGAATAAAGTCCTCTGGGACGGTTCAGGGGCTTCAGGGATCTCACGAGTTGAACGAGACGTCCTCTCTCATTCCGGTATAAGCCTACGCGATGATTTTCGAAGGAGTGAACGATCTCGGTCAAGCCGATGATATCGCGGAAGGACCATACGGTCAACAATTCATCTACGATCGACTCATCCAAGCATACTCGCAAATCATCACTCGTTGTCATACATTCGGTATACCAATCTTCGCTTCGACAATCACACCGTTCTCCGGTCCAAACTACAACGTAACCCTCGTGTACGTGAACGTGAACATACCTGATATAATACTAATGCTTCTCCTATGCTTTTACGGCTTTCCCCATTCGCTCATCCTTCCCAAGTCTCATTCACATATACCCACTAACACCTCCCTGAAACCTCCCGAAAACCTCAAAAAGCCTCCGCCATCAACCCATATCCAACCGGGATTGAAATGCAAAAATCCCCGATCCCCAAAGTCGAATTGATCTGATACGGTGCAGTCTTATCCCTCACGACCGCATCGAAGTCAACGACGTGATCGAATTTCCCGGAAGTCCTTATCCAATCGTTTATCTTCTGTCGATATTGCTCTCGAACCACAGCGGAATATCTCCATGTAGCATGCAATCTCTAGTTCGGGCACCTTTCTCCTATCACACCCGTAGCCTGGACTGTAAGATCGACTCGACCCGACACAACCAGCAGATCCTCTCAGACACGTTCCTCCGACCGTAGCGTGGACCATACCCCACCGGCGTTCCACCCGTTCCCGAATAGGCCGTCACGCGCAACGGACGGAGGGCACCGGATGAAAGAAGGACAGGTGGGTCTAACCCAACTCTCATCCCTTCATCATCTCATCCCGACAATCCGTTGTCTCTCCCATCGTCCGCGTCCCACCCACCCTCACCTTGTTTCCCACCCACCTACTCCTGTTTTTTTTTGTTCATAGGGCGGTAGCGTTCTCCGAGGGGGTTTTCCCATTGGGTTTCCCTCGCGAAGTTTCATCCCCGCTTGTAGCTTCACATTTTCGCATCACGTTCACGTTTTCACGTTTATGAATTCACGATCACATCGTTCCGTAGTTTTGTAGATCTGTGGCCCTGGTTGGGTCCGGTAGTTTCCACCCTCCCAGCAGGCCGGATGCATTCTCTCATGCAGGCAGTCAAGTGCAGCGGACGGAGGGCACCGGATGAAAGAAGGACCGGTGGGTCTAAGGGGAGAGCAGGCGAGATACATTCTCTCATGCCAAAAAGACGACTATGGAGAGAGGGACGGTGCCCAAAAGACGACAAAAGAGAGAGAGGGCTTATTCCGTTCGGGGAATTGATAAGGCACTGCTTAAATATTTTAACCTAATCATTTATTGCCAATCGGTTTTGCGACCAAGCTCCCCCAACAGACGAAATCATCTTACATATCCTGTCTTGGCACAATATGGCCAACACCAACGATATCCCATACCGCCTCACTCCCGCTCAAGCAGTTTCTTTCCACCGTGATGGCTTCCTCCTCCTAGATGGCGTCTTGACTCCCGTCGAGGTCAAGCATCTACAGCAATGGACAGCGGAGGTGAAAGGTTGGCCGAATACGTTGGGTGAGCATATGCCTTACGATGAGACGAGGGCGGATGGGAGTACGGGTCTATGCAGGTATGTACCCCCGTGCACGTGGTTTACGGAAAACCTACTTATTGATGGGTTTCTCAGAACTGAGAGTGAGCTGAGCGACTTCCTCTAGTGGGAGTAGGAGGGTTATGTTTTGATTGGCGATTAGATTATGTCAACTACCATTCTGGGTTCAATGACCTGTTCCGAGGGAAGAGACTCACAGGGATTTTGAGCGAGTTGATGGGCGAGCCTGCGGTCCTATTCAAGGAGAAAGTGAGCGTCCCCGCTTCCGTTCAGATTCTATTTGACCTACTCCTCGTTGAATGTGACCTGACCTTAGAGGCTCACAGATCAACTACAAAGAAGCTGGCGGGTCTGGCGCATTCGATGCTCACATCGATGCGAGGTGAGTCGTCGAACCTTTCAGTACATGGCGTGAGTCACTAGCTAACCACTGTCGCAGCGCCTACAACCATGCCGGCGCGAACAAACATCAGACCTTTCTCATGGCCGTCAATGACATGGACATGAACAATGGTAGACGAACACTGTGTTCAGTGTCTGTGACTCGCTGATCTTATTAGGCTGCCTCGAAGTCGTTCCTGGCTCGCACAAACAGACCATCCCTCTCGCTCCAAACCGCGTACGTCCTCGTTCTGTCCCCCTCATCTCGGCATCATGTTTCCTTCCTCTCAACCTCTTTTACAGCTTTTGCACCTTGGGTCGGGACTGCTTTTATTTCTACGCTACGCTATGACGGCTCTCTTCCTTCCCTACTATAAGGCACCCCGCCCCCCC
>JAABUH010000465.1_pt1 | contig 59375 bp, 72 predicted proteins | sample 5559121 | NCBI WGS metagenome assembly JAABUH01 (sample SAMN10711871, study PRJNA513364) | rock metagenome | isolation source: Antarctica rocks | place: Antarctica: Victoria Land, Battleship Promontory nord | collected 2015-12-28 | reverse complement strand
CACCCCTCATCCGACTCTGCTCCGCAAAACTCTCCCTCAACCTCGCCCCGAGCTTGACCAACCTCTCCGGCCTCCCCTCGCTCCCCTTCCTAGGCATTATCACCATCTCACTCGCCCTCCTCCTCCTCTCATTCCCACTCAACGCGCTCTCACCTTCCCACTGCTCGCCAAGCGGAGCGACATCGGGTACAGCCATTGGTTGTGGGAGAGTAGCTGATTCACGTTTGACGAAGACTGGTGGGAGGGAATCGCTTGGTTTCGGTGGAAGGGAAGAGGGGAGGATCTTGGGAAGGGGAAGGGAAGGGGGTTCCTCCTTCGTGGTGGTGTCTTTGGTCAGGTCTGGGGTATTGGCTGGAAGAGGCCATGGCGCGGCGAAGGGGTTGAGATGCCCTGAAACGGAGTTGATGGATGACCCGGAGCTGAAAGACGAAATACGAGACCGAGTGTTCGAGTCTCGGCGAAGGGAGGTATACGTCTCCCCCATTGACATGGCAAGACCGGTGCCTGGAGTAGATGGCTTGGCAGATGCCGATGGGAAAGCCTGGAACACCGACGAAGCTTTGGTCGAAGTATCCTTCTTGCTTTGGAAACGGTCCGGATGGGCGAAATCGATCATGACTGGAGCAGCTCGTGCCGCCGGGACAGAGGAAGTGAAGCTGAACAGGACGTCTTTCACATCGGGTACTGATGGCTGGCTGACGGGTACGGGAAGTGCTTTGGATATCGGCTCACCGTCGAGGATCTTCGAATTCTCTTCATTGATACCCCAATCACCTTCGATCGAGCCTTGCCGAATGATCTCGCTGAATGATTGAAGGCGGATGGGCTCGGGTGGGTGAGCGTAAGGTGTTTGCGCGAGGGAGAGAAGACGGTTTCGAGAGTAGGAGTGTGCGGTGGAGGCGTCGGACACGAGCGAAGGGGGAGGTGTCGCTGCTATCGCCATGGTGCTGAGACTGTCTGTCAGCGGCAACAAAGTGGGTATTTGGTTACCTCACCTCGAGACCTCGTTGTACTGAATCCTGATCGACATGATTGCGAAATGATGCAGTGAGTTACCTGTCGAGCAATGGTTGTGGGAAGTGCTTTCCGTATGCAAGCTGATTATATAGGGTGTTAGAGGTTCAGTCATATCAGACGTCCTTTAAATGCTCTCCCTGTCTGGATGTCTTTCCCTTGATCTGAAACAAGTCCGCAGCACGGATGATCAATGACAAAGGGAAGTTCCCAGCTACGGGAAGAGGGGGATGGTGGCAACGCCACTCGGCTGGTCGGCTTCGTGCCTTGAACATGGTTTGAAGACGTCATACCGCGCAGCCTTTTTGGATATCCTATCAAATGCGCTGATCCCCCATCATGTTCTTCCCGGATACTCCGCAGAGAGTGACGAGATCCATGTCATCCAACCCACCTCTCGGAACTCCCTCAAGTGGGACAGTCCCCAATCCACCTGTACCAGAACGAAGCACCTCTGCTCATCCAATTACCGCCGTAGATGCAACGTACCCGTCAAACCCATTCCAGGTTGACTTAGTCATTCCTTTCTCCACAGCTCTGGGTAAAGGTGATCGACTTGCTGAGAAGAGGGAGATAAGGGAGGGGTATGAACAGCTACTTCGAGCTTTGGAAAGTGAAGGTGGATTGAGGGTCGCCAGTCGGCCTGGAAGAGCCGGAAAGGGGAAAGAAGAAGTCTGGATCTTTATCGGAGCAGGCGAGGAGAAGGTTTCTCAGCTTGTTGAGAGAGAGAAGTGAGTGAAGGGGTGGGATTGAGCTGATGGAAGACTGCTCGACCAATCCCATAATCTCCCTCCTCATTCGCACAGAATCACACCGAGCCCCGCGACTCGAGTAAGACTGCTGTATGCTCTACTCACCTCGCCCTCTCTCCAGCGTGGGCTCGGTATCACACCTCGGGAAGGCAAATGGGCGAGAGTTAGCAGTATCATGGCTCTGCACGATGAGGAAGCGGATAAAGCTTGGGTTGAGCGATGGACTTTCGGTGGTGATTGGAGGGTTGGTCTTTTGAAGGGTTTGTCGCATGGTACGGGCAGTGGTCTCGGGGAGCATGTGAGTCAAGATCTCAAAGGATGGGGCTGATAACAGCAACCACCACCTGTCCACCTGTACTTTGACTTCCTCACGACATACACTCTTTCCCTCCTACCTCTCGCTGCGATATCGACCCTATTCTACTTCTTCACTCCAAAAGACTCATACCCAGCTCTCTACGCTCTCGTCCTTTGTCTCTACTCGACCCTGTTCGTCGCGATGTGGCGAGTGAAAGAACGTAAACTCGCCGTGAGGTGGGGTACTCGAGGATGCGAGAGCGTCGCAGTGGGCCGACTTCGACCGGAATACGTCGCTAGTCTCGGACTGGAAGAACAAAAAGCTGGTGGAGGGGAGAAGACGGTCGATGCGATCCGAGCTGGTGATGATCTGAAGAGAGATGCGAAGATGGCTGCTTCAGTTCCCGTGATCATCGCTTGTGGGGTTGGGTTGGGAACGGTTCTATCTGGGATCTTTGTTCTTGAGGCGTTCGTTACGCAGGTGTATGAGGGCTTCGGCGCAGGCGTCGTGGTGAGTCCCTAGCGTCCTGGGAAAACACGCTGATCTCGAGTAGCCCCTCGTCCCAACAGCGATGTTCGCGCTCGTTGTGCCTCAATTCGTTACCGCGTATAACGCTCTGGCCAAACTTCTAGTCAGATGGGAGGATCACCCTACTCCCGTTGGAGCGGAGAAGAGTTTGACCGGCAAGACTTTGTGAGCTCGCTCGTCTCGCTGCATATCAATCTGATTCTCTCCCAGCGCGATGAATGGGATAGTCGCCTACCTAGGCCTCTTTCTCTCCGCGTAAGTTTGTCTGTTGAACTCTGCTTACAACAGATACGTCTACGTCCCGTTCGGACCTTTCATCATGACTCGGGTACACCAGCAGCTCTCAGCATATCAAGGTGGGAGCGTTCAGGTGTCTGGATCTGCCGAGAAAGCGGGGCTGGGACCGAAGACGAGTGGGGAGAAGCAGAGAGGGATCAAGGCGGGACGGCTGAAGGGGCAGCTTTTTGCGTGTGAGTCCGCTCGCAAAAGTCTACATGCCACTGACTTCGCTTAGATACTGTGACAAACCAGGGTGATTCCACCTTCGTTATGGCGAGAAGATCATACTGATAAGTCAACAGCTATCAATGCATTCCTCGAGCTGGGGTTGCCGTTCATCATGCGATTCGCCAATGATTGGCGAGAAGGCAAGACGACAATCAAGGAGGCGATGTCGAAACGGCACGATGAGCCTCCTACGACTGCAGGAGGTGACGTAGAGAAGCGTTTTCTCAATAAAGTTGAGCGGGAGCTTGGTCTACCGGACTATTCTCTGTTCAGTAAGCTCAAGACGCTGTTGTCTCGCTGATGACCAGCCGACTATGCCGAACTCGTCACGCAGTTCGGCTATGTGACGGTGTGGAGTATCGTCTGGCCTCTTGCACCTGTCTTCGTGTTCATCAATAACTACCTTGAACTCCGAGCGGATGCCTTGAAGATCTGCAAACATGTCCGACAACCTATTGGTGATCGAGTAGAGACAATCGGTTCATGGCTTGATACTCTTGTAAGCTGAACTGCGGTGAATCTCGCTAAAGTGTAGGGTATCATCTCATGGATCGGCGCGGTGACGAACGCTACTCTTATATACCTCTTCCGACCCTCAACCACCTTACATAATCAATCGCCAAACCCGAATGTCCCTACAACTCCTGGATCCGCTTCACTCCTCAATATCATGTCGACATACGATCTTTCCCCGACACTGGAGACTATACTACCCACCCTCATCCCGCTTGTAGCAGTAGCCTTAGCAGCAAGTCACGGTTTCATCATCATCCGCTGGGTCATCGAATCTGTAGTTGAGCGTGTTTCCTGGCGAGGGAGTGCGGAAGAGATCGAGGTGGAGAAGATGAGAGCTAGAAATACGGATCAGGCTGCTAGTGAGCTTGAGAAGCTTGATACGAAGAGGTATGGAGAATTGAGGGGTGGGTTCTGGAATGGTGGGGAGGAAGGGGCGAGGGAGATCGGACGAGTTGGAAAGGCGGAGTAGATCATTGATACGATATTCACGAGATATTTATAACAATGAACCAGTGAACGTTTACGCTTGAATACTGTCGGCGTCGCAAGTAATGTGTCGTCGAGATGTTTAGGGAATTGTGATGTGAATCCGGATAATTGCGGCGGTATCTCTTTGCCAATAGAAGCTGCTCCAGTTGTTTCGCCGGTACCTTCTACATTGACCAGTGGTATCAGGTCGTCGACACCAATGCCAGTCTCACCCTGGTACGCAAGGACACCAGGGATGGCCGAATGACTCCCCTTCCGCTAAGCCGAACAATTACGAATATGCATGTATCGCTACCGTATAACAGGACTATCGACTCTCCTAGGTGTACCAGTCCCACTCGTCGTGCTCTGCGGTCTTTGTCTGGCAGATGACTTCCGGAACACTCCACCAGACCCACCTGATTGAGCTGACTTGACTTTCGCAGCGTTCGAGATCAACTCGGAGATCATGCCGTTACTGCGCTCGTCATCAGATGAGACACGAACGATGTAGAGAGACCTACTAAGTGGCCGAATCTTGCGTTTGAGCATCTTTCAGCTGTAGCAGCCATGCCAAGACGGATGAAGCTTGAGCTGAGGTCGATACTAGATCTTCTTGCATCGCTTTCAACCGCTCGAGAGGTATCAAAGACAATTGATCTCACAAAGTCAGCACCATCTCCACACGCTCAGCGCAATCTCGCTCACCTTCCTCGATCCCGCACAACTCCTCCGCCCTAGCAATATCCAGCTCAGGTCTCGATTCCAACCCATACTTCCCTCTCCCATCGAGTCCATTCACATCAACCCCAACGGGACTGGCTGGCACGCTCTGTATTCCATTAGGCGATATCTCTCGTCCCTTCCCCTTTTGTCGAGCTGTTAATTGGCCATCTGTGTCAATCGAGGCAACTTTGCGATTTGCAGGTGGAAGCATCTGGCCGGTCGTGATGCGGAGTGGCGGTAACGCAGAAAGGCGATGTGAATCAACCTACATGAATAAGCGAGGTCAAGGTAACAAGTGATTGGGTAAACCTCACCTCGTCGAGGTTGACAGGCACGCCCATGGATATTAGGTGTTCTCGTCTCGTTCTGGATCGTGTCCAATCGAGAGCCTTGAGCATCGGCGGTGAACATAGCTGAATGTATGCGTCTCGACTGATCATCCAGTCAGCTTGAATACGAGCGACATGCCAGACTCACCTGGATTCGGACACCATGATCTGCCCAAGTCCGCTTGCTTGGCGAGGAGGTTCGTCAGTCATTGCGGTAGAAGAGGATGCATCGAGCGAGGAGAGGAGTGTTGAGAGCTGAGTGAGAAGTTCGGGAGGTGAAGGAAAGGGTTGAAGTCGTAATAAATGCTACATTAAGATCGTTAGCTCGGTTGAAGATCCTACGGATTGTAGCAACCAGCAGGACGTCTTCAGATAGAAGGCACGAAGGTGCGCTCTGCGACTCATCCCGACTTTTACTGGTTGGACAGTCACTCACCGATCGTTCTTTCACTATATCTGGTTCCTGCACTACTTCTCCTCCTAAAACAGCCTGATCTCGTTGGTCCACCTCTACCCCTGCAAAGTCTCCCTCCTCGAAATCCCCGAAGTCGCCAAATCCGTCTGCGTCCGCTTCATCAGGAGCAGCGAAGGTTGCTTCAAAAACTTGACCGGGAGCTTCGAAATCATCAAACTCTTCGAAATTATCTTCAGATGAAGGGATAGCAACTGGTGAAGGTGGTCGGGAAGAAGAGGAAGCGAGGGGTAGTTGAGTGGTGAAGGCTGCTGAAGATTGTGTGAGCGGGGAATGATTGGTGTGTTTGGTCGGCGAGACCTTGGGCGATCCTGGTCTTGGTGATGGAGGGGCATCAGCCCAAGGATCAGCGTCCATGCGATGATATTGTTAACCTGAAGAGTATTTGTTGTCGCCATGTACCGGAACTCATTTCATTTTGGAGAACCCGCCTGATTGGTGGAGGCACGCCCAACCAAAATATCAACGTCCGTGGGAGAGCTGAGGGGTACCCGCGGTTAACTTTCTGATCGTCAATCAACTTTCTTCTTTCTTCTTGTTCTTCCTCACCATAAAACCTTTCCTCAACTGCCTTTATCCCACTGCAAGGTCTTCTCTTGTTCGTACCCAGTAGGATCTGAGCGGTAGTAAAAGTCATCGCTCGCACATAGCCAAACTCCACAAACCTTTCTTTCTTTCACAAAACCCCCGTCATGGCCGATCCAACCAATCTTCCCCCTCTCCCAGCTGATCATCTCGATCACCCCGATCAGTGGGCTACAGGGGAAGAACCAGCGACCGACAAACAGAAAGGTTTCGTCAAAGTCCTCGAGCGACAACATCCCGATCTCGTCCCTGATCAGGGGCTGAAGGTGGACAGTATGGGCAAGAGCGAGGCGAGCGAGATCATCGATCACTTGAAGAGCGGGAAGAAGGTTGCTGAGACAAGTCGTGAGGAAGGACCGAACGGTGTGGCGAAGGATGGGACGGATGAGAAGGTTTCGCAATCGACTGGGACACGTGAAGACGAGAAAATTGTGGAGGATTTGGAGAAGCAAGTGAGAGACATTGAGAAGGAGGAGAAGGTTGGGGAGAAAAGGAAGGACGCTCCGAGTACCACTCAGATGGGAACGAAGGAGACTACCGACGGCGATGCGGATGATGAGGAAAGTGAGGTTGATTCGGCAGGGAAGGATGTGAAGAAGACGAAGCAGACTACTTTGGATGCGGCAATGGCTTCTGGATCGCAGGTCGCGGATGATGAGGGAGATGATGAGGGGAGGAAGGTTAAGAAGGCTCGCACAAGCAACGAGGTGAGAGTATGTACCTCATTCTGACGATTTACCCACCCCACTGACTATGGGTAGCACGATGCCGTATCGCCCAAGCCGGAAGATATACCTCGCCCAACCAATCCTCTCGATAAAGACCCGCCTGCTCAACCTAGTCCGGACGAGGACATGGAGGAACCGATCGAGTCTACCGTTCCTAAAGCCGATCTACCGCCCAGCGACACCTCGAAACCCAATCCTGCCTATACCGTAGATGCCGGAACAAACCCGGGCGACGGCGAGCACCTCGATCATCCCGAGAACTGGGCAACCGGTTACCAACCCGCAACGGACAAGCAGAAAGGGTACCTCAAGGTGCTGGAGAAGCAGAAGGGGGCGTCTGTTGGTGGGAGTGTGGAAACCTTGGGTAAGAGCGAGGCGAGCGAGAAGATCGATGAGATGAGGAATATGTGACGGGACCAGGATCGAGAGAAGCGACTGAAGGTATTGAGATGAGGAGAGTAGAAGATAATAAGGAGGAGATTAGAAGTTGAGAAGGAAAAGATCAGAGCCAAAAAGGACTGGTATCATTAGGAGACTTCAAGTAACATCACATCATCCATACGTTCGCAAGATATTGTAGCATATGAATCAATACATGCCATGTAAACCCCATGATGATTGCAAGTGCAAGAATTCGCTTTGATTGAAATTGATCTCTCATCTTCTCCTGTCCCTGTCTCTCCCCCTGTCATGCCTCCGCTCTCCATCCCGATCATCCCGATGTCGATGGCCATCCCGATGCTTCTCCCGACTCCGGCTCCTATCCCGATGTCTTTCCTTCTCCCTTCTCTCCTCTCTTCGCGGACTTCGGCTCCGCTTTCTTGAACCTCGATCGTCATCGAAAACCATCCCATAGCCTGCCCCATCTCCTTTCAATCCAGCCCCATCCCGGTATCTCCGACTCGCTTCCAACCTATCTCGTCCACCGTATCCAGCAGAAGGTATTGCTCCTCTGCCTCCTCCACCACGACTACCCATACCGCCTCCTCGACCTCGTCCACGACCTCGAGGGTTCGAAGTGAGAGTTGAGACGTTCATCTTCGATACAGATTGCGAGAAATCGACCCATATTCGTCTGAAGACACTGATCAGCCAGAACCTATGTCAAGAGGTTGGACTTACCGATCGTCAACGAGAACGTTCTGCATCTTAAAGTATGCCTATTGAACTATCAGCTTCAATATCCAGGCCAAATCGCGCGAAGGCCTCGCGTTCGAGTCGAAGAACAAGTTGAGCTGGAACCCACCTGCTCCGCCGACTCCCGCTCATCAAACTCAATAAAAGCGTACTGCAAACTATCGCCACTCCTCCTATCCCTGACGACCTCACAGCTCAAAATCTTCCCAAACCTCGAGAATATCAATTCCAGATCCTCATCCTGCGTCACAGGGTTCAACTTGCAGACGAAGAGGATGTTCTCAGGTGGTCGGACGGTCGCAAATGGGATATCACCTATCATTTCCAAGGTTAGGGCGGAGGATGCTGCGGCTGTTTTACGACGTTGGGTTTCGGCTTCTTCCTCGGCGATTTGGGCTAAGGGGTCTTCGTCCTCTGATATACGGACTATAGAGGTTGACAGGGCGTCTGGAGGTCGGATGGGGGATGGGGGAATGGCGATAAAGTCAGGTGGGTCCGGGAAGGGATCCTCTGCAAGATTCAGCGGGGATTCAGCGATAATAGCTCAGTTGTACTCACCCAGTATCTCAACATGGCGTATGCGGATATCTTGTAATGGCCGACCCTCTTTGTCCATGTACGCCTCATTGATCTTATCCAACGTCTCCAGTCCCTCGATGACATGCCCAAAGACCGCATGTTTCCCATCGAGATACTCGATCCCATCCGCTAGAGTGACGAAGAACTGACTCCCACAGCCCGGTGGATCGGTCGGAGAGACAGCCATCGAGACTGTCCCTTTGACAGTATGCTGGAGCTTGTTCGTGATCTCGGGGGGGAAGTAGCGGGGTGGTGGTCGGGATGAGGATTGGGAGAGGGAATGGAAGTAGGAGGAGAGGGATTCGCCTCCTGTCCCTGTGGCTGTGGGATCGCCTGTCTGTGCGATGAAATCTTTCGACACTGAAGATGAGATCAGTCCTAGTCTCGCTCGACACACTTTCTAGAGGGATAGACAAACCGTTGAAGAAAGCATTCAAAGCGTAATACTTAATCTTGCATAGCTTGAGGAAGTTCTCGCATGTCCGAGGACATCGTTCCACTTCCAGGTCGATGACCAACTCCCCAAGGGAGGTCTCGAGCATCACCGACATCTTGCGAGATGGAGCTTGAGCCAGCTCAGAGCCAAAGCAGAATGTAAAATGTCCCGACTTTCGATTGCCATCGTTGGCCCCGCAAAGCAGGAAGCGCCACGAGCAGTAAATCCAGGTAAAGCCGGTATATTTCCGAATCGATATCCCCCTTTCGGTTGACTGTTGACGCGGCTTGCATTCCCTCCCCGCAGCCAAACCTTTCATTCCTTGTCGATCCTTGTTTCACTCGTCGTCTTCAAGTACGTATCGTCGATTACCACATATCTCTCTCCTCTTTCACGATCATACAACTTCATAGCAACATGAGGTTGTCTATCGCTATCATCGCTGCGCTGGGTAAGTCTTGCCACCTCTACCGCGCGCTACTAAATTGACAACCCTTCTCTTGTAGCCGCTAGCGTCTCTGCCACTCCTATCCGGATCATCAGTCTCACCGGTGGCTCAGTCAACGACCTCGATGCCTTCGAGAACCTTCCCGCGAAGGAGATCCACCTCGACACCCTCCGAAATCACCAGCGACCATGCAACAAAGCCAAGGGATCTACGCCTTCTTCCCTCTCTGCTATTCTCTCTCGCTTCGGCCTCACTCCGTCTCACCACCGCATGTCCGACTCTGCTGTCTCGCGTGAGGACAATCACCCGCCGATTGACGTATGGAAACAATATGTCGAGGAAATGGTGCATGATGCGGAGGGTAAGATCGTCCCCCTCATGCAGGGTGGGGCGGTCCAGATCCTCCCCATCACGGATGAAGCGGTTGAGCCGGATCACGAAGCCAGAAGTCACCACCGCGGGCACCATTGGAAGGCCCTCGAGGGGAAGGAGGGGGTTAAGCAGCATCACCATCACGGTCACCATGGTCACGGTCACGGTCGGCGCAAAGCGCATTCTTTCGGCGCGCGGTGAGTCTACCCGACTCTCTCCTGGACCAGTGCTGATAATCGACTCAGTCTCCACCAAGCGCTGCACAACCTTTCTCCTGTCGAGTCGATCACTATGGCCTTCGTCCTAGGTGCCGGACTAGGCTCGATCCTCCATTTCATCTTCATGATCTTTCTCATCTCGATCCGCTACTTCCGATGTGAAGGCAACACTCGTGCTGAACGCCGTGCGGCGCGTAATGCCAAGCGTGCGGCTAGGCGGGAGGGAAGGGTCGAGCTTGAGGGTGAGGAAGGTGTGGAGATCGCGACTGAGGAGGTACTTCCGGGCTACGAGGAGGGTGAGAGTCCGAAGCTTGTCGAGAAGGCTTGATTCTGTGCACGATACTAGACTATACGAGATGTCGCGCGAGCTTGATAGGCAAGGAGTGGAGTATTGTAGGTGTGTATGACTTATGAAAGTGTTTTCTCATAAGTATACGTTCTAATATAACGACTGAGACGCAGTACTAGGCGAAATACCGACGCGGAAACGCTATGCATATGGTAGATACTTCCTGAACAAGCGCGCCTACAGATAAACAGTGGCGTCAGCTAAATGCCACTCCCTTGGGACAGCTTCGACCAGCCGCCATGAGACGGAGACTGAGCTCACCTGAGTAGGAGTTGCATACGTAGCTATCCCCAGTCGATTTATCTTTGATGCCGAGTATTTACTATTGATGTGGTTCTTGTTTGATCTCGACTATTCACCCGATCAGTTCAGCTGCGACTCGCTCAACTCGCTGCCTTCTAAAGAGAGAGAGCGGGCGTGTGAATTGCACCAGCAGCTGAGACGTACTCGTTTCCACTACGTCCCAAGTAGCGTCAGCATGAATGCATCCTGCAGCCTGAGAGCGGCTGACGGGAGGGCAAATCGACGTACCAGTCCACTACCGGTCAATCGGAAACGCTTCTTTGCTCCGGAATGGGTTTTGAGCTTGAGCTGAGGGATAGGGGAGGTTGAGAATGGTATACGTGATGAACCAGCGAGACAAGTGGAAAGGAAGGGGATGGTAAGGTGAGGGTAACAGAGACGAGAAGGAGAGCAGAGCGAAGACCGTAGCATGGTGCAAGGTGAGAGGAAAGGCATATCGGGAAAGTAGAGCCAGGGCGGGATGTGCAGGATTCACCTTGAAACGGGGATGATCCTCCACCATCTCCCAGGACCACGAGTTACAGCACAGTCGTCACGTGAAACCCGCTCTGTATTCAGGCTTGATCAGTAACGCCGTAATCCCGGCTTAGTACTGTTTGTCCCTCGCTTGCCGCCCACGAGGTTTATCCCATATATCCCTCCACCCGTTCTATCCTTTCTCCCATCCGCTTCAGTGCTCTATCATTAAACCTTAGTGAGTTGTCGTTTGTATCCGCACTGAGGCCTACCTCGGAACGCATTGCCTTATACTGATCAACTCCCTCATAGTTCCGAGTCACCTACTCTACTTCCAATAACTTATCAATATGTCCGGTCGAGGAAAAGGCGGTAAAGGTGAGACCCTTGCGCGCAAACATCCGCCGAGTCGTATACTGATCGACTTCTTCAGGTCTCGGCAAAGGTGGTGCCAAGCGCCACAGGAAGGTTCTCCGTGACAACATCCAGTGAGTCGTCAAGCCCCTCCGTCATAGTATGAGTTACTAATGAGTGGTAACCTAGGGGTATCACCAAACCCGCCATTCGTCGTCTTGCCCGTCGTGGTGGTGTCAAGCGTATCTCCGGGCTCATCTACGAGGGTGGGTTGCATGTTCTTCCATCTCAGTCCTCATTTCGCTGGGTGACAACGAGTTCTGGGCCTGTAGCAAACAGCAGCTGACATTTTCATCCGCAGAGACTCGAGGTGTGCTTAAGATCTTCCTCGAGAACGTCATTCGTGACTCCGTCACCTACACCGAGCACGCCAAGCGTAAGACCGGTGGGTCGGACATTCAGATACCTCTAGCCTTCCCATGCTGATCGATTCAGTCACCTCGCTCGACGTCGTATACGCGCTCAAGAGGCAAGGCCGAACCCTTTACGGTTTCGGTGCGTAAGCTAGACCCGGTAGCGATGCAGGGGGAAAAGCCGAAGGGGACATTGTTGTAAGGGGGAGGGCGGTTTGAGGGGTTCGATATTTGTTCTATATTTGCTTTTACTGTTGGCCGATGGGCCGTGATGTATTCTGTGGCTTGACATATCGCGATGCACGGTGGATTTGCCCAGTGTCACGCTGGATGTTATAGACCCCATCCAGCCATCCATCGTTAATGACTCGATCGATCAGTGGGGACTTAGCCTGAAGTATTCAGCTTCCGAGTTCCTATTTGACTACTCTCCTTCCCGATTTGCCTTAATATATAAAGCCGCAAAGCCGCAAAGGATACCTGTACTGATGATACATATGATATGCGAAAGCGTGATTAGGAGGAAGAACGAATCGCTCAACTGCAATCAGTATCACCCCAAAATGATAGCATGTAGCTTGCTCTGCTGGCTGAGTTTTTCATGCATGAGCGATTTAAAAGTAGAGGGAGATGTTGTATTGCCCAGGAATCTGACACTCCTTAACAGCACCTGCACATGACTTAAGATCCATCGATACATCATGCTACCGCCTCAACAACTGGCGTGGGCGTCGAAGGTATCGCCAATCCATCCAAACCCTTGACCAACTCCTCCACCTTCCTCTCCTCCCTATCCAGTACAGCCCCCGCGGTTCGTCCCTCATCCTTCGCGTCCATCTCGGCCAACAGCGCTGGGATGGGCAGTGTCTGGACAGGATCGCTCAACGTGGATGAAGATATTGATCCGAGTCGAGCTGGGGTTTTGGCGGTTATGAACTCGGTCTTTACGGGGAGTTTGTCTTGAGCCATCTTCAATGCTGTTCACGTCCATAAGCAGATGAATCGGATGATAAGGCGAAAGAGAATCCCACCTTGTTTCGCTATCTCTTCTCTGATACTTCCCCCTCCAACCTCAAAAACCACTCTTCCCATCGGTACCCTACGAACCCCCAATCAGTCCCGCGTAACCTCAGCAAAACCGCCAAGCCTTCTTCCTCCGACCACCGCCACCACCACCACAACCACAACCACAACCACAACCACACAAAGTACCAATCCATGGCCAAAAGAGAGAAGACTTTTACACCCACCTACAAGCCCAAAATTCAAAAGTTCCTTTCCCCTTCCCCATCCTAACTTCATTCCCTTTAACGCAAACCGGAACATTGGGGAAGACTCTCATCCAACATACAGCACCTTTCACCGCTCTGATCTTTCTTCGGATAGCGTTTTGCGCTGCTGTTAGTTGTTCTGCTGAGAGGCGGGCTGAAGAGAGGAGTCGAAGGCCGTATATCCCTTTGTCGAGGGTTGTTCCTCGGATTGAGCCGCCCTACTCGAGCTTAGCGAGAGCAGGTGATACAATGACAGTCAGGATGAGGAAGCGGAAAGCTTACGGTAGGAAGCTGGAGCGAAGATGTTAGCGATCTCAACTTGACGTCGAGGATAGAATGGTTGAGGAGACTCACGCTGATTGGCATACCTTTCATCGCTTTTCGATATTTTGTTCGTCTCGGAGCGAGTTGACTTCGATATCGGATTTGCGAGAATGTCGGGAATGAAGAGAAGACATGACGAGATGAAGAGGGGAGGGAGGAGGAGGAGGAGGAGGATTTGAGGAGGTTGAAGGTGGAAAAGGGTGATCTTATCGAACCGAGCATATTCATAATTGCAAACAGCCCTTGCTTGATACCCGATTGATTTTGCAAGAACGCATGAGCTAGAGTACCTACAAAGGAAAAGCGCTGGGTATTTCGATGGGACAGCTTGGAGTGCCACTCCAACGGAAATGCCGGATCTAGCGTGCAGCTGTAGCGGTCCCAGTACATTTGTTTCTGAAAGTGACGAAACCACCCCATTCGCCAAGATGTCATACACGATCGCTGGGATGGTCATTAAGGTGAATTCAACAGTGTCTACATCAAAGCCCTGATGGGCTTACTATCATGATACCTCCGCTGACTCCCTTCTCTTGATCAGAATGAATACCTGTCAGTATGATTCCGAATTCTAGACCCTTTACTCAACCCTCGAAAGTCACATTCTGAGTTTCGGATGCTGATTGATCATGGTTCATGGATCATGTTGACGAGGAGTGTATAGCGCTCTCGGGACTATGGTCGCGACGTTTGGAGGGATCATGGCTTCCATGTCAGGAGGTGATAAATCGGCGACAACAAAGGGACCTGTCCCTGTCAGGGAGGATAAGTCGATCACCGCTGATTCGAAGGATGAGGAGGATTTGTAGGTCCTCGTCCCGCCGTTGTGTCTCAGCCCTCTTTTAGCCGTGCAGGCTGCGATGGTGTCGTCACCAACGAGACTGACTGAGATGTTAGTATCCGGCAATTCGTCGCTGAGGCTGAGAAGGAGGATGGGGGACATCACTAGAGCATTGGTGTTGGGTGTATGCTGCGGCGACGCTTGACAATGTCACCCCAATGACGACGATCATGAATGTCTTGCTGTACTACAAAGGTCTCGCCTTGGAAGGAGCTATATCAGAGGGGATCAATGCCCTTTGAACACGTTCGCCGAACCATTCGTTGAACCGTCCTTCGGAACTTCCGCTGTACGTTTCGCCAAGCCGTGGCTCTCCGTCTAGTTGTGATATGTTGGAACTACGAGCCATCTGCAAGTTACCCATAGTGTCTGAGCAGAGCTGTCTGCATGCCTCAAATCGGCACTACTTGCCCGTATCCTGCGGCTTCGGCCCCCCAGATCCCGATAGATAACCCAACAAACTCCCCTTCATCTCCGCCAACTGTCTCTGCTTGTCCTCTTCGATCAACCTAAAATGACATCAGCCTGACTCAAGACTGAAGAATCTTCTCGCACTTCTTAAACTCCTCGGCGTGATCTGCCCAATACTTCTGCTCCTCCTGGTATATTCGCTGAGCCTGCGCTCGCTTCTGCTCGAGGTAAGTCATCGGCTGGTTGGGTCGTGTTTGCCCAGGCTGTGAAAGGTCAGATTCATCCGATAGAGAATATTTGGACACACCGCTGCGATGCTACCAAATACACTGCTCAGCAGCCCTGATCCTGCGCCGTGCATCGATGAAGGGTGCAGTCTCTCCCATTCCTGGACAGCGACCCGTTTCGCTTCCGCTTCCTTTTTTGCGTACTCGTTGGGGATATCCTTCCCCTCGTAAGCTTTCAGGATGGGTCGCACATCTGCCGGGCTGAAAATACCGATAGCTACAGGGTCTCAGCACGATCTCAGATCTCGACCATATCCCTCACACTCCAGGAAGGGTATTAGATCGACCAGCCCCTTATCTCCGCCCTTTCCCTCCCACGGCTTGATGATGATAGCGTTCTCAGGCTGTAAAGCGGCATGTTCGGCGTTGATATCGAGCATGATGACTTTCGACAAGTCTCGGTTCAGGTATGACAGATCCTGCATTTCGTCAGTAACAATCCGTGAAGGAACGCACAACCTACCTTGACGGTCTTGCCAGAGACGGAACGGGTGGAATCTCGGAAAAGCTTGTAAGGGAGGTACGCTTGATAGGGATCGAGCTTCTCAGCAACGGGAGCGGCCGTCTACACAGTGTCAGCTTCCCGGTCATCAGAACCAGTTCGAGATGAATACCCACATAGAGAGGTTGACTGGTGAAGAGGACGACCTCGTAAAACTGGGATAGATATGCAAGGAAGTAATCAACTCCCGGTCGCTTCGCCGTCCGCCATCCAGCAGTCCGCTAGCGAAGGATACAAACATCAGCTCAGCATGACCCCTCAGATGATCACTCACATCCCAAGATGAGGAGACTAGCAGACCTTCCAGGTCAATCACAAGGGTATAAGGTCGTTGGTGAGGTGGAGGAAGAGGATCAGGTAGGAGAACTTTGAAAGCAGGTTTGTTGAAGTACTACATTTCAGCTCAGTCGAGTTGTTCAAGACTCACATCGAAGAGCTCGGAAAAGTTCGTTCGGACCCTGGCCAAATGTCCCGTCACACCTCCTTCAACCTGCTTCTTTTATCAAGTCAGCTCTTCTCCCTATTTCAAGAAGCTATAGAACTGACGACCGAGCCATCATCCCTCCCTACCCAGTATACCGCCCCAAGTCCACCTAGTACGAGAGCACCAAGACCGTAACGTAGATACGCCCTTCTCTGCCGTTCTATACTCGATACATACTCTTTCCGTCCTGTACCTGTCCGTCTCCTCTCTCCACCTTCACCCTCATGCTCGGGTTCGGGTTCGGGTAAAGCGGCGCTAGGATCGATATCGAGTGAAGGGAGTTTGGATAGATCTGGTCGGGTCGGAGGGGGAGGAGGGGTGAGGGGAAGTGAGATTTCGGATGATGAAGCGGGTTCGATTGGTGGTGGGGAAGAAGCGGGTTGCCCTGTGGGAGGAGCAGGTTGATTGATTGTCATCGGCTCGAAAGCTGAGGAGGGAGTTGACTTTGATTCTGGCGGAGGTGAGGGAGGTCTTTCGGCTGGTGAAGGTGTTTGAGGGTGACTTGAGGAGCTTGTACGAAGCGGGTTCGAAGGATTTGAGGGAGGTCTTTGTCGCAAGAGAGTAGGGAAGCTGGAAAGGTGTGGCTGACTGGGGTAGGCCAATAGCCGTCTGGCTATAAGGCGGAGCATAGCTGGACTGTCGACGTCAAAACAGGTGCACGAATCAAAACCTAATGATCCTCAGAACGCATGGACAGTGGCGGATGCCGTCACAACCGGGAATGACCTTTTTGTGGCGGTCAATATGTTCTACCTAACCTTCCCGGAGAAATTTATCGCCTCCACAGCGAGATGAATAATGCCTTGAAGATCAGTCGTGCTTGTTAACTTTGAGAAAGAGTGGAAGAGGATCACAGGCTGGTGCGGGTTTTCCCTTGCCTTGATGAACGCTATCACAATTGGCAGGCATGGCGACGAAATCGGCTGAAAGGCTCAACAAATAACAGACCAACTAAACTTCCTTCGGTTCTGTGGATCACCATCTGGCCGAAAGATGGGTGTTTGTCACAAGGAATGATCGTTTGCATCTTTCATATCGTATCGTATCATGTTCCCGACCAATCCGAATCCAAGTCTATTTCCCATGATAGAACCTCACGACCATAACGCTCAGATTGTCCGTCGAGTAATTGGTCATGGCGTGATCGAGAAGCTTCTTGCTCGCATCTTGAGGATCGTTGACCGATCGAATGAGATCGACCGCGTCCTGATCTCCGGCCACGTCCCACAACTAGGCATTCTTCAGCTGAGAAACGGAAACGAAAAGCTCGACCTACTCCGTCACATGCGACTATCAGGAACTCGTCCTGGTCGTCTAGTGTCGTTTCGGTGGTATAGGGTGATCCGACAACGAACTCCTTCATGCTCGCATCCCCGAGAGATCTTGTCACAGCGAGAACACCTGGATGTGAGCTACTTAATTGAATTGAGCTCACCATTGACGCGGTTATTCATGACAAAACCGCCAGCATCGGTAATTCTTTTCGCCTCATGCGAATCGCTCCCCTTGTGATCGTATGTGAGCCGCACCGCTTTTCCTCCACGACTGCCGTCAGCTTGGCCAAAGTGACCTGACTCACCAAAGGACGGCTCGCGCATCTCCAACATTCGCGGTATATAAAACCCTCCTCAACGCCTTCTCGCTCTTCGGCTCAATCGCATCGAGTTTTGCCCCATCTGCCATAGTCACAGTCGCTGATTCATCCTCATCCCCCTCCTCTTCCTTCTTATCTCCTGCAATCCCGGTAAATCTGCCCACGAAATCCCTGATCCGCTTCCCCGAACTCTTCCTTCCCAAAGAACCGCCTGAACCCGAAGCACCTCCAGTACTCCCGCCCGTTCCCCCGCTGACACTACTTCTTTCCGAAGTATGGCTCGTCTGCGCCTCTAGCTCTTCCTCCCCTCGACCTTCCATCAGTCCGCGAGGGGTAAGACCAGGATTGATGAATCCTTTAGGCTCGTTGTCGATATGCTCGACACGGAGAAAAGCGGTAACGGCGGTACAGCCGGACTGTGTCTTGCCGGTTTGAGCCAGGTGTGAGAGGCGAGAGTCGACTACGTGGAACGTCTTGTTCAGTAGGTCAGGCACGGATTGTTCGGGATGAGTCAGGATCGCGTCGAGGAGATACTGCGGGTCAGCGTCGAACGGGATGCCAGACATACTTCATGAAAGTTCTGCCCACACCACTCGGCCGCGTGCTTTCCCGCATGTCCACTGTCGTCAGCTCAAGTCCGGTCCGCTACACGTACTCGAAGACCGCGAAGTAACCCTGACCCCGTACGCCTCCGTAGTCATAAACAAACGAGTGAGCATCCTCCATAGTCCGACGACACCTCTTATTCCGGTCTTCGCTGACCCCTACCCGGAATGAACCCTGATATATAGGTGGAGCAGCAACGATCGAATTTCTCTTATTCGCCCGTGGGGATATTGAGGGATGACAATTCAAAGCCTGGACGTCAGCCGAGCACCAAGCTGATACACCTACTCCATAGGTATCATCCCCTTCCGCCGTGGTGATGCTCTTACTCCGCGCATTAGGTCCTTCTGACAAACCGCCTGGCCGTTTCAACGAGGATTCCGCGGTTTCGGGGGAAGACGCGACCTCAGCATCCGACATGGAGAGAGGGGTGGCTGTCTGAGTAGGTGAAGTGTATGCGCTGAGTTCCACTTTGATAGTTTACAATCCGCGCTCGACAGAAGTAACGCTTACAGTCCGCCCGAACCCATAGCAGCGGAATTGGCTATACCGCGCAAGAAAATCCCACTCAGCCTCCTTCCCGCCATACCATCTCGAACCCCTTGGGTAGAGAAGAACAACAACAAAGAAAAAAGTTCGCAGATCACTCACCCTCCTTTACGCCCAAATCTGATAATATCGGGTGGTCCGGATGAGCCTGTGCAAGCGTCGAGGCAGTCGGCTTCATGCTGTCCATAATGGGCCCGCCGGCCTTACGCCTCGATCCCCGGGGTTGACGTTATGCCCTAAACGATTTGGTCCCGAATGAGAATAGGTATAAAAAAAAACGGTTCCCCGCGAGCGATAAGAGAGTGGAATAGATGCTTGATCAGCTGGTGGAGGTCTATGCAGACCAAGGTGAGGGGTTGATTGCTACAGCAAGGGGTGGCTCTGCGTTTGTTGGACTAGTGCTAGTGCCGAAGCTATGACGCTGATGACTCAGGGGTATGAGTTCAGCCTCGGAACCATATGAAAGCTTATCAAACCATGACACGTCAGAGCGTTTCATCTTGCTTACGAGCGAGATTATCGGGACTACGATCCCTTGGCCTTCTAGACATTAATCTCAGCTTCTTCCACGTCTGATCCCCCGAAGCCAGTACTTGGTACTCTAGCCATGTCATCTCGTACCACATTTCTCCATCTATCACCTCAGCCCATCGCCTCATCATCGCGTCTCCCATGGGCACCCATTCGCCGCTCCTTCTCCTACATTCACTCATCTTCACCTCTTCCACCTCTCAGGCTTCTCCGACCACCTTCATCCGTAACATTACTTCGAGAGCGGAATGTTCATTCCATCCGCCATGCCTCGACCGTTGCCAGTACCTCCACTCCTCCCGACATACCACCACTCCCACCCCGGCCAAAGATCCAAGTGACACCTCCCTCCCTATCAGCGATCAAAGAAGAAGGATATTTGGATGACGATGTCGTACTCATACCAGAGGATCAAGCGGCTCTGTTCATTACGCCCGAGGCTATCCGAGTATGTCTCTCCTTCTGCTTGATTGATCATAACAAGCTGAAGCCTTTGTAGCAACTCGTCTCGATCACGTCAAGAGAACCGCCCGATTCCCTGGCCAAGGGGAAGTTGGTCCTACGATGTGGAGTGAGCAGTGGAGGATGTCATGGGTATCAATATACGTTGGAGTTGACGGAGGAGAGAGGAGTGGATGACTAGTATGTCAAGGATTGACTGCAAAAGCGGAAACTGAAGAGGAACAGTGTGATGCAGCCGGAGGGAGTGAATTGCCTACCGGTGGTCGTGGATCTGGTGTCTCTGGGACTGCTGAAAGGTGAGTCACGTCTTCACAAGGCTGCCTCACTGTTGAGGCATGAAACTTCGCTACGCTCTCTGCTTCCTTCGGCCCTGTAGCCGACTGACTGGTTCTCTAGGCGCAACACTTCACCACGCAACCGAACTCATCGGCTCTTCCTTTCGGATACAAGACAACCCACAAGCGAAAGAAGGCGGTGCATGTGGCTGCGGTGTAAGCTGGGAAGCGAAGCTCTAGTATTGAGCATGCATGCGTGTCATGCATCGTTGCCTAATAAACGGAAAACAAGAAATGTCCATCAAGCGTCCAGTGCGTTGTGCATGTTTCACTCCGCCGCTTTTGACTCGCTAGTGTCTCCTCGACCTGAACTTGGAGAGCCGACGTTTGGTCTGCTTGGTAGTGGAGTTCATGGTCGCGATGGTGTTTGCGGAAGATGAAGCGCTCCCGGTGGATGTCCCAGTTGAGGGAGTCGAGGAAGTCGAAGCAGTCGAGGCGGTAGAGCTCGAGATCGTAGTGGATGTAGCCGAGCTCGTACTAACTCCCGCAGAGCTGCCCACATTCACCGGTACCGTAGTCGTCGTAGCCGCAGAAGCTGTCGCGGTAAACTGCCAAGTCGAAAGCAAATTCGGTCCTCCACAGACCTGTGTCGAATTCCCATTACACCTCATCGAACAACTCGTACTCGCCACACTCCCACTCATGAAGCTGTTCCCACAATAGCATTCCCCAGAGTATTCAGTACCTGCGTAGGTGTAACCTTTCGCTTGACAGGCTGAAATGCACATCTCGTTTGTGAGGTTTGCTGCCGTTGTGGAGTAACCTGAGAGTGCGCGAGAGGAGGTGGCTTCGGTCAAACAGCCGTTGTATTTCCATCCAGGTGGTATGATAACGTTCAGAGCGGCGGTGCTTGTCGAGGCGGCAGCAGAGGAAGTACTAGTGATTGTGGTACTCGATGCGGCCGTCTTCGTTGAGGTCGATATGGTGGTTGAAGCGATCCCCAAGGTATAGTTGTAAGCGGTAAGTCGGTTCGGTCCACCGCAAATCACAGTAGAGTTGCCTTCGCGTCAGCTCTGTTGAGCGTCGGTTGAACTCACCAGAACAAGCCATGGAACAACCCGAGGTCGCGAGGATTGAACCCGTAGTATACGAGTTGGCGCAATAACATTCTTTCGAGTATTCTGTTCCAGCGAGAGCGTATCCCTTAGCCAAGCATGTTGACATACAGAGTTCGCGCGTCATGGAGGATGAAGTGAAAGAGTATCCAGCGAGAGAGCGAATCGATCCGGCATCGGTCATACAACCGGTCGATACCCAGCCGGTAGGTAGAACAGGTGGGGGAGCAACGGGGATGCCGAGAGTATAGTTGAATGCAGAGATCCTGTTTGGCCCACCGCAGATCTCGGTGCTATTGCCTACATTGTCAGCGATGGCATCGCGCGTCCAACTCACCATTACAGATCATAGTGCAGTCTGTCGAAGCAGCAGTAGTCGCACCAGTCGTGTACGAGTTGCCGCAGTAACACTCGTTGGTATACTCAGCTCCAGCGAGAGTATAGCCCTTGCTCAAGCACGTCGACATACACAACTCCTGAGTCATCGAGCTGGATGTGAACGAGTACTGCGAGAGCGACCGGGTGGATTGGGCATCGGTCATGCAGCCCAACGAAGCCCAGCCGGCGGGCAGCGTTGAAGCCGGTGCTACAGGGATCCCGACGGTATAGTTGAATGCGGAGATACGATTCGGTCCACCGCAGATCTCGGTCTCGTTACCGCTACAGTCCATGGCACAGTCACCTGACGCGGCGGTAGCGGTCCCGGTGGTGAAAGAGTTCCCGCAGTAGCATTCGTCGGCATACTCCGCGCCAGCGAGAGTGTATCCCTTGCTGAGACAGGTCGACATGCACAACTCGCGTGTCATCGAGCTCGAGGCGAAGGAGTATTGCGCAAGAGAACGGGTCGATGTAACATCGGTCATACAACCGAGGGAAGCCCATCCAGTGGGGAGGGTGACGGCGGGAGTCAAAGAAGCCAAACCGAGGGTGTAATTGAACGTCGTCAATCGGTTACCCGCACCACATGACTCGAGGCTGTTCCCTGCACAAGGCATGGTACAAGTCCCGTCCGCCTTGACTGACCCAGTAGCAAACGAGTCACCGCAGTAACATTCGTTAGCGAATTCGGCGCCGGCCATGGTGTACCCCTTGCTCTGGCAAGTCGTGATGCAAAGCTCGTTCGTCATCGCGCTCGAAGTGAAGTAGTATCCGGTCAACGCACGACCTGAAGTCGCTTCCGTCTTACAACCAGTTGCCACCCATCCAGTCGGGAGTGCCACGCTCGGGTACATTCGTGGATTATTGAACAGAGTCAAGGTGTTTGATCCACCGCAGTTCTCGTAGGTGTTGTTGGCGCATGGCATGCCGCAGCTCGAATCGGCGAGGAGAGTGGTGTTGCTCGCTCCGTTCTGCATCGAAGTACCGCAATAGCATTCTAGGCCAAACTCGACACCGGCGAAGGGGAAACCGAAAGCCTGGCAATAAGAGACACAAGCTCCTCGGGTCATGTTGTTGTTCGAGAACGATGCGGCGGTCAGGGCACGTCCAAATGTCCCTTCGGCGATACACCCGATTTCAGTGTATCCAGTCGGGATTGTTGAGGTGGCGTCAATTAGATTGATACCGTCATCGGTGTAGTTGGCGAAAGACGGTTTGGTAACGTTTCCGATCCAGATAGGGTTATCTCCGGGAAGGAAGGGGATCGAATGACCCGATCCAACGTCCTCGTCGACCAAAGCGTTTTGAGGTCGACAGGCGTTCGCACCATCCGTATTGATGTAAGGCGCCAGAGGTGGGCAGTTCCCGAGCTCCCCACCGACCCCTTCGTTCGCATTGCACTGGTTGATAGCCTCTTGCAGTACGTTGGTGCCGTTCACAAGCGTCGGCCAACCGTTGATGAAGTCCGCATGTAGACCGTAGCCGGTAGTATCGCCATTCGACCAGACCCAAGTCGGTTCACTAGCGTTGTTGTAAGGGAAGTTCTGGACTTCGAAGATAAACTCGTAAAACAACGAGACGAGGTGAACCGGGTGTGAACTTGGACAATCCCCTCCATTGACTCCACCGCTCGGCCAAGCCGTATGAGAATGATGATCGTTCGAATCGAGGTTGACCCCATCCCAACAATTCGGGAAATTGACCTGAGCCCTCATCCCACTCGGACAGTTTTGCGCAAAGAAGTTATTCCTCTGCGCCCATGCAGGATCGCCAGTATGGCTGGCAGTGTAGTCCAAGCAGACATAACTGATCGCCTGATCATCCGGATCACTGGAATCGAAAGTCCTTCGATCGCCGTTACCGGCTATCATCCTCAATCCATCGGGGAAAGCTTGGACGACCCCGCTCACACCAGGTCGGTCGAGGTAGTACGTATTGAGGAAGGAGACCGGGATCATGGTGTATGATTGGTCGGTGGGGTTGAAGTAGTACAGCTGTGGGATCCAGTAGTTAGACTTGTCGACGGTGACTGGGGCCGTGGTACAGGTCCCGGCTTGCATCGACGCGTAAGTCTGGGAAGTCGCGAAGTTCGATCCCCCGGCGACGGAGTGGACATGGGTACCGACCGCACCGGGATTGACGATCCTGCTTGTCAGCGGATCTCCCGAAGAAATTACTCACGGGTCCAGCCTCGTAGTCTCCAGAACCGGCTGGGATAGGATGAAGTAGGCATTCGCCCGAGTCGCGAGTAGGGGAAGTAGGGCGAAAAGGGATCGGATCATCTTAGTAGGAGGTATGATCCGTGCAAATGAATGTGGTAGTGCCGAGTGTCCGTATATCTAAACGAGTGTGGGTGAGGTGCCGGACCTCGTCTTCGTAGCGTCTAACGAAAAGGTAAACAACAAGCAAACGAGAGACAAGTGGTGGAAGGGTGTTTTCATAGGGATGATTCCCACTCACGAGCTGAATAGTATGCCAGGAAGAGAAAAGCCCACTCGACGTCACTCCTGCTCAACAGTCGCTATTCGAGGCGAGGCGGCGTTCGACAGAGGGGTCGCTGTGGAACTGCTATAGTGAGTAGTTAATCAGGTACGACGAGACCATCTTGAACACTCGAGCTGCATACTTGAGTCAGATACTTTCCACTTTCGTCTGTCCTTCAGCATGACTCTCTGGCGTTTCAGATCAACCTCAATGTGTCATCACCATCGCGTGCAGTAAACTGGCGTCGACCAGCATGTGCGTTTCAAGCAGCGAGAAGAAGTCAGGGACCAGCCACCGCCGGAACGAGAGATCTGGCTCATCAGTTGAGGAATGTCTTATTGCCCTAACCGGCGGTCGTACCGGATGAATGAGCTCGATCGCGTGGCGTCAGGCAGGAGCTTCTTCCAAAATCCCGCGAATGTACTGATATGAACATGATACATGTCGGTCCATTTTGGCTTACAGCGAGAATCATAATGAACGAACAGCCAATCATCGAAACCAACGTGTCGAGGCCGATCGCAGCCGGATGATGTGGCGCGGGAAATATCGTAGAGCCGTAATCTCGTAGGCTCGTCCAGCGGGAGCCAATTGAGCGATAGATATCGATGATGCACGGAATAAACATGAGAGGTATGTGTCTTCAAGGAGTGCCGCTGAAGTCGATCGAGTCCAAAAGATGGAACGTCTTTTGCTTTTTTGGGAGGACGAAACAGCTCAGACTGCGAAGAGACCGTCAGTATCAAACAGGCCAATCCGTGCAAGAATGCCTTACATGCGGGAGAAGGCGAGCTCGCCAAGCGGAATGTAGGCGGAGGTAGGCGAGACCCAACAGGACTGGGAATATTTCGCCGGTGCGAGGTATGTTGCCTTGCTGGGGACTTACTCTGAACTGGCGAAGCCGGAGAAGGCGAAGCGACGCGACATTCGTAACGGCCGTCCTCGACAGGCTTGAGGTGCCTGGGAGGGTTATGATTCCGCTTGACCGGCAAGTAGCTTCGACGTTTCAGTAAAGGCTTCGAAGCGAGTATACTAATCGCTGTGTGTCCGTCGCTCGCCGGGAGAGCTGGAATGGACGACAAGCTTGGTATCTCAACGGTAGCCTCTGGGCTCTTCTGCCGGCCAAACTTGGTTGATATCAGGGTTGGAACCGAAGGCATCTTTGCTGAACAAGTTTCCTCCACCGCAGGCGAGCTGTCTCGACTTGGAGGTGGTGAACTCAAGCCGGTTTGGGAAGCCGATGAGGACGTCGTCACTCGTCGCTTGGCCGGACGCTCGTCGGCCTTGGACAGATCGGACGTGATGCCTCCACGCGAAGAAGATGGGTACGCAGTCGGCGGAACCTCGAGCCTGCGGTGAGTCGACGAGGTGTATACAAGGTCGGTCGACGAGGTACGGTCAATCTCCAGACGCTCAGAGGTACGCTTAGTCCCCCTCGTCGTACCGGTTCCCGGCGATGGCGGCGCACTCGACGTAAATTGGTCAGGCTTTTCACGAACGCTGTGGATTTCGACGTTCCGTGCGCCTACTGGTGATGGACTAGCGGGCTCGACGAAGATGCCTACTGGCTCAGGAGTGGAGCCTTCGATGAAGACCTCACTTTTGGACTGGCGAATAGGAGATTTGCGTGGTTGCCCTACGGCATCACCTCCCTTGGGCTGAGCAGGGAGACGTGAGAGACTTCCCATGCCTCTAGGTCGTATGGGTGTTCGGATTGACGACTGCCTGCCTTCAACCTCGACGTAGGCACTCTGCTCAATATCCGTGCGAAGAGCCTGGCGGGAAGGCGGAAGGGGAAACTCGTGCTCGGCGGGTGGGGTGGCGAGCGGATTCCCGCAGCCTTTGCCGCGCTGTTCGCTCAATTCCCGGTAACTGTCGTCTCGAGCGGCCTGATCGAATCAGCACAGAAGTTTTGGGGCGCGGTCTGACCTACCCATTCGATCCACTTCATCTGGTTCATCGCCATGTACTGCTGCTGCGGTCCGACGACCATGCCTGGACGAACGATCCTCATATACGCCATCACTTCTTGAGCCGTGAACTGATATTTGTAAATCAAATAGGCTTAACGTCAGCCCTCATTCTCTCGATCATCCTTACCTCCTATCAGGATCCCTGTCCGGCCGAGACCGGCCTTGCAGTGTACCGCCACCTTCATACCTCGCCCCTCGATTGTTTCTTCGGCAAGACGGATAAATTCGCGGACGATCTCGTCGGAGGGGTTGGTGCCATCGTCGAAATACATCTCAACATGATCGATCCCGATGTCAAGAAAATGTCGTCGGTCATACCTTCATATCAGCACGACGCTCGATGCAAGCAGATGTACAGCTCGTCATTCAGTCGTACCACTAGCCCTACATTCTCCCGCTCAAATACCTTCAAGACGCACTTGAAAGCGTGCGATATCAAGGTCGCTTTGGTAGTAATGGTCGTTGTCTTGATCGAGCCAGACGAGTCAACTGTTGTGCTTTCCACTTTTTCCTCCTTCAACCATCCTTTCTCTAGAGGCGAAGCGAAGGGTACAAATGAACCGAGGATGTTGAGGTCGCCGTTCCTGCTTCAATCAGCTGGCGATTGCCTAAGCTGAATATTCGCTCACGCTGGATTCTCGTAGTACTGATATTCCCTCGGATCGAACTCTCCGAGGCTGAGCAATCCCTTTTCGATCGCCTTGGAGATGCCATACAAGCAGTCCTGCATCTGTCAGCCTTGATGAACGGCTTAAAAGCTGTAATTACCTGGATCGACATCCCGTAATCCATCGGCCCATTCCCAGCATCTCGGAAAGGCATGACCTCCATCTCAGCGATCGGCATGAAAGCGTTCCATGGTTCTTCGTGTCTGACGATGAGCTGATAGCGCCTCATCTCAGGGTAATGACCATTATTCGAGCATCGAACATACGAAGTAAAGAGCCACCAACAGGGTCATATTGGATTTTGTTGTCGCTTTCGGTGAGGTATACAAGCAGAGTGGTCTGGATCGAGGGCTCCTGGACTGTGTTTGAAAACTGGTCAGCTTTGTCACCTAGTGAATAGCTGGCAGGACTGACATTGATTTTGTCATGAATGAGAACGCAGGCGTGGAAGGTGAAAGCCAGGTTGAGCGGTCCATGATCCTTCGCAAATGGGATATAATCCATCTCCTCGTCCACTAATTCACCATCCATCAGCACATCTACCATCAAGAAGCTTGATCGTAGGTGTCAGAGGTAGGATGGCTCACGCGAGAAGATATGGCAAGCTTTCCCGCTGTCTGGATGACAGAAGGGCGAACTCTCATGACTCCTCACATCCTTTGAGGTGAGTGTGGTGAAGATGAACTTATCGGTGAATACTGCGGCATGAATCGGGAACGGTCGAGGAGGCATGAGATATCGTCCAGAGGAGGTGTGACAGCGAGAGGAGGGTCGTAAGGTTGAGTGATAAGGTGATGAAGGGTTATCTCGGCGAAGGAGTGAGATGATGAAGCCAAGATGTAATGTTCATCACAGATGATCGAGCGGTCTCTGTGTGAAACGAGAATGTAACGAAAAGATGTGGAGTGAGAAGAAGAACGAAAGATAGGATGTCTTTATCCGCAAACCATGATCAGGTCTCATGATCTTTGGGGATTGCTTTCGGGTTGATGAGGGAAAGAGGCCCAAGCCAACATTTGATCCGAAACACACAGGAAAAGCAGGCACGTCGACGAAGGGGCCACGTGGGGATGACGACTCCGGTTGAAAGGAACGCATCAAAATCGCACAGACAAAAACTATGCTAATTATCAAGCCGGCCAAACCGTTGTACTTCGTTCTTAACAGCTATGTCCAGACCAAGATCGTCCCTCACCTCAATAGACTGTACAGGATGCTCAAACAGTATTCGTAACGGGTCCTCCTCCTTCATACCTGGTTCCACCGTTCTCGGAATAGCTTTTCGAGGTCGGATACGCTCGCCGGTAATGGTCGACCAAGCTCTAACCTGACAGTCCGATCCCGCCGCGAAGAGGACTTCAGCGCCTTGAGAAGTTGTGAAGCCCTAGTGATCGGCTCAGTGGAGGCGCTGACGTGAGATGGCACGACCTACCAAAGATGATAGGTAGTTGTTAATGTGTCCGTGGAATTTCCGAAGTGGTATCTTCCCAAAACGAACGTCAAACAGCAGCAGCTGGAGGTACATTCAGCCGAGCAATGTTGTTAAGAATTCCGCTCACCTCATCACCCATCGCACTTGCCACCAATCCCCATGGCGCGACCGAGTCTCTTAGCCTCTTCACTCCCACTACCGCCTTTCCTCGTACCATAGACGCTACGATGTTCGGTAACTTCGATGGTGCTCTCAAGTCCTCAAGAACGATCGAGGATGACCGGAGTCCAGCGAAGACGAGATCGGTACTCGAGTGATGTAGGGAGAGAGCATCGGAAGGCAGACGACGTGTCGATGCGGATAATCTCTCGGTATAATGTAGCGTCGTTATGGATTTACTACTACCTTCGAGTCTGTCAGTCAGAAGTGAAGACCCGAAGGCAAATTGACCTAGAGTGCAGACCCCATCACCTGAGCTCATGCAAAGGATATCGCCTTGAGGTAGGTCAAGCTCGGAATGTTGCATGAATGTATGATCGAGCATCTCTGGATCTCGGCGGAAATGGTGGACGTGCGCTTCGGTACCACTGGCAATTGCCCTGTAATGCTCATCAGTTGTGAGTCGATTGTTTTTGCGAAGAGGGCATACATCATAGTCATCCGAGGGATATCCACGTGCATTCCGATGATCTACCTTGGATAAGCTGCCGTATCGATGTAAGCAGTGACGTACGGATTGAGAGCAAATCGATATGAGGTGCGCTTCTCCACCCGAACGATGGACTATGACTTTCCCGTGATCCGTCGTAGCATAGTAAGCTCCGCCATTGTAAGACTACTTCAGTCAGTAACTTGCAGAGGGGCAACAAGCAATGCATACCCGCAAAGAGGTTATTCTCTCGCCATTGCAGTCACAGCATTTGTGAGTCGCTTCGTGTGTCAGCGAAGCGAAGTGAGATGAGATATTCCTGTATCACAGGTTAGCTTCGGCAAAGGAGAACGATCACCGTTAGAACAGGGGGACTAACCGTTCATGCCGATGTTGCCCAGGCATACTAAGACCCATTCGACCAGCTCTTAATGGCCTCCGACTCGGTCCAACCTCTCCACTTTCTTGATGGTCCAGCTTCATCCTCTTCTTCCCCGCCATCCGGCCTTCCGTACAACCGGTCGGCAAGAGGATACCTCCATCCCTCGACATTCTAGGCGATTCATCCTTCGGGATCGGGAAGTATCGGTTACGATCGGGGTCGAAGCGCATACCGGCGAGGATTCCTAGTGGTCCGGACATGCTGACACAATCGACTCCTCTTGTAACAAGGAGAGGAGACAAGAAATTAGTGAATGGCCAAATGGGTGGTGCGGTGGCAAACCCGCGTGGTTCAAGACGTTTCAGAGACTCTGATGACTGATTTCAACGGACTGGTTTACCCCATCTCAAGCTGGGTTTAACCATGTCGCAACCCTCCCAAGCAGATATCTTCGCAGCTCTCCAAAGTCAATCATCTTCTTCCACCTTCAAACCTCGTCCGACGACCTCATTCTTCTCAGACCATCCTGATCATCTTTCCAGCTTGACCAACCCTTCCTCCTCAGAACCGACCAATAAGACGAAGATATACTGTTTCCGAGAAGGATGTGGGAGTTTGCTGTTGCTTCCAGATGTCGGAGAATGGATTGTAGCTGAGGGTAATGTTGTGAATCATCTAACTCCTTCATGCCATCTCAAAAACCCTCATACCCATTGCCAATCTGGTGTATTTCTGCTACTTGATTACCCCAAATGTCATCCTCAAGTCCTTATACCAGACCTAAGCTGATCATTTACCAGATCCCAACCGAAGAGAGAACACTCTTCCCCCCCTCACCAAGGATCTTCCACCCTATTCTCCCCAACCCAACAGCATACTGGCATATCCGAGGTTCACCCCTGGCCTTCGAAAACATCGGTTTCTCAAAAGCGTCGGATATAACCCTTCCCGAACACGCACCTGGGAATTCAGGGCGGGCGGGGAAGGTGAAGTTTTTGTTATGCGCGGAGTGCGATCTGGGGCCTGTTGGATGGAGTTTTGAAGGTGGGAGTGAGGCTTGGTTAGTTGTTGAGCAGGTGAGGTATGGGATAGCGCCGACTTGACCACGATAATTAAGTGAGTGATCACAGCGTAGACGGCAGCCGCTGAGGGACGATAGACGCATGTGACTTCGTATAATCGTGCATGGTCATACCGTTCTCGATCCTTAATGACGATGCAATGCTATATGCGTACAGGTGATCCCGCCGACCTAGCTTCGATACAGATGCACCTCCTCATCCCAAGCACAAGAAGCCAGTAAACCCGGATCAAACAGTGCCCATCCTACACCCATCGCGAATTCCGTATGATCCGAGTGTACCGATCGAGGTGTTCTGTCGTTCACCGACCACCTAGACAATCTAAGCGGTCTGCGTTGGAAGTTATGGACGGACGTACGTTCGGCAGGTCATATCATACGATGACGAAGCCAGGATATCCCGATGATGAGGCGACCATCTATCCACGCCGTCAGTCAGTCGAGATCGTAGATCATGCAGAAACTTAGACCCACTGAACCTTCCGCACCGCCAAAGTATGTCCCCTCAACTCCCCAACCTGAACACCCTTCCCTCTCATATCGAAGACCCTCACTATCATATCCTTCCCACAAGTAGCTATAGTCGCCTGATCGTACTTGTTCCAATCACAACTCAGGACATCTGTTGGACTGGCCTGTATGGAATTCGCCGGTCGTCCAGGCGTCCGTATATCGTGGATCTTCAGGAAACCATCGGCTGCGCAGGTAGCCAAAACGGTAGGGGAGGAGGGAGACCAAGCGGCTGTGAAGATCTGAACATCATGGGCAGGTAACGTCAGAAGCGACGTCGACCGGCCAAGAGTCCACTACGACAGGTGTCACTGTTGGCCATGGGAGATGATTCGTACGACAAACGATCTTGACGGTATTATCCCATGATGCCGTCGCGAATTGATCCTTGACGAGATTGTTCCAATCGACCGACATGATCTCTGCCGAATGTTCATGCCATGCTTTCACCGGTAGACCCTGCTCCGAATCAGTCTGACTCCTCGATCCACTCAGAGACTCACCTCGAGAGTCACATCGAACAGTCTCAACGAGCCATTGCCACAAGCAGCGATAACCTGATTCCTTGCCCTCAGCTCGTCCAAACCTTCATCACCTACTCATGCGATTCGTTCCAGGCGACATCATATACGCAGTCTTGGGTATCGAACCTGCTCAATCAGCTCCGACGGGCAAGTGGTCTGTAGCATACCACTTGACGACCTGCAGTCCACCCGACGCTATCCGCAGAACATGTACTCGACCATTCCCTACCAACCCAAAGTTCGCCCCTGAAGCCACAGCCATCCGGTCCTCAAAGAACGGCGAGAAGGCTATACCATGATGAGCGAAAGAGGGTGTTTTCGCTCTTAACACCGGGTTGTTCATGGCGGGTTGATACTATCTCCAATTGCCTCGTAGCTGCAACATCCTCATCGTCCTTTGTGCGAGTGCGGAGGAGATCAGACCTAGATGATGTGAAGGAAGACTTGATCGAAAGTGATCGAAAGGAATCGTAAAGAGCGGTATATCCAGCGGTGATCCTCTTCTCTCGGCGATGTCCACTACGGAGATTTCAGTTCACGCCACGCGACACGTACTAACGACATTACGAGTACTGTTGTTTGTTTTGACTTTGTCTCACTTCTTTTCGCCCCGTCCACCTACCTTTGAGGCTGGTGGATCTCGATGAGTATGCCTCCTTCACCAGGAAGGATACATTCACTACCTGGTAAGCTGGTCCTCCTAGCTATCGTTCTTTTGCGAATGATTGTTGGAAACCCGCTGACCCGACGCGTCTAGTCAAAGTCCTCTATTCTATAGATACATCACCTCAGTCCTACCTCGCGGTTCTGAACGACAAACAAGACGTCTACGTCCATCCGAATACTCTAGCCTACTCTCACGACGAGACTCTTGGTCCACTCGGTAGTTGCGCTCTGAAAGCCATATCGCGGGGAATATGTTTCGCTAGGTGAGTAAGTAACGTCCTGACTTCTGCTGATCAAGTAGTCCCGAATGTATACCAAACCAGTCGACACTAGATTTCTCGGTATATAACCTCGACCCTTCAATCCGAGCCAATCGAAACACTCGAGCTTTCTCAAGCATGACGAACGAAGATCAGAGCGCCTGGACGGGGCGAGGCTACCTGTCTTGGCTACTTGCCGAAACAGGTCAAGGATTCACCCTTATCCGCGGCCGTCTCGTGCGCGAATACGACTTTTCTCCATCGTCCTTCCACGATGGTGGCGGTCTCGAAGGACTCATGGCTGCAGCAGTGAGGAGGGAGGATACGGATGGGAAAGGATGGGGTTTGGAGGTTTGCGTGAGCTTGAAGGAGGTGAATCCGGAGGGGAAGGGGGAGTTCTCGGGAAGGAGGGAGTTCGAGGAAATGTTGGCGAGGGGACGGTTGCCCGTTTCGACGACAACAACGCCAAGGGCGAATGTGCCGGACTCAAGAGCGCCAGTCCGGGCGAATGGCTCGACTAGTGCACCATTCCCGCAACACAGCGCTAGTGCGAACGTACCTGTTGCCACGAGCATACGCGCCCCCCAACCTCAACCTTTTCACCGACCGTCATCCGCATCTTCGAACCGCGCATCGGGTCCCAGCTCTTTACCACCCAGCTCAGTCCCCATGGCCAGTTCATCCAGCAATCCTGGTATTCCCTCTCGTCCCTCTTCTACAGATCATCGCCAATCCATACCGAGTGCAATTATCTCCGCTCCTCGGCCCAGCACTCCACCACGACCTACAACACCTCCACCACCTCCCCAACGCAAATCGCCTCCCCCATCCACTCCCTCCCGAGCAACACTCCACGCCCTCCTCCGATCAGACGGCAAGATGTCTCCCGAACTAGCCAACAAATTAGCCAGCAACCCTATGCTCCTTCGTCTCCTCAAAGCTGTCCCGCCATCAGCCGCCCCACTCACTTCACTGTCCGAGACGAAACCTTCCCCAACAGTGGATACGCCTACACCGTCGACGTCAGCGACGATCAAATATATATCTACTGAAGGTTGCTGCAATTGCGGGACTATGGAGTCGGAATTGTGGAGGACGAAAGCTATGAAGGATGGGACGAAGAAGAAGGTCTGTAATGGTGGGTCAAGGTCCCACACTCTTGTGCCTTTTTGGTAATGATGAGAACAGCATGTGGACTGTACTTCAACAAGTTTAAGCGGATGCGACCACCCGACCTTTGGGGTAATAGCACGACACCGGACGATTCCTCACATCCTGAAAAACGACCGAAACCCGAGCCCGAACATAACGGGGTCCGCTCAAGCCCTCGATTACATCGCTCGACATCCGATCACAATAGCTCGAGTACCAACGAGAGTCCACGAAAACGGCAGAGACTGAGTAAGGTCCCCCAGCCTTCGCCAAGAATGGCTACTCGGGCTAGCGCGAAGTCCGAAACTTCCCATCTACCTTCCGCTAAAGCTCTCGACTTTTCAGAAGGACTCTTCAGTCCATCTACGATCTTTGGGACTTCACCTGCCAACATCAACGGGAGTGCGAACGGGACTGCAAATGCTTTAGGTGCAGGAGAGGGAGAAGTGGACATCGAAACCTTATTGGCGCAATTCGCGAATGATCAACCGGGTTTCGACCTCGATGCGCTTTTAGCGAGCGCTACGGGCGGTGAAGGGAATGGTGGGCAGGAGATGATGGATCTTTTGAGTGCTTGGGAAGGAGCGGCGGATACGGGAGCTAGTGGGAGTGTCGTACAAAACAAGGAGGGAACGGGATAGATGCATATTGGTGTCTTGGGATGCAGTCTATGCTTCTTGGGAATGCAGGTAGGCATTCCTGGAAGATGACTAGGTGAACCGCTTATAGGCGTGTTTCTCGTACTCCTTGGTCTTGCGAGCTCTTCGCTTCGGCCTGGGACTTTATCAGCAAAAGTCTAGCGAGGCTGTTTGTGAGACATACAGTTGCCGGACACGAGGCTCGATAAGCGCTCGTTTCTGGAGAGCGAGGAAGCGGTCTTTGAACAGATTACCCTCAGGCTGGAGTTATCATCAGTGTCCATCTTACGCCTCTTTGGACGTCGACTCACCTTGACCTGCCTGAGCGTCTCCGCCAGATCCTCTCCCAACTGAACAGACACACTCCCCTTCCTAACCCAGTATTTCCCAACCTTCTCCCCACCCTGCAAACCCATCCTCTCCCTCTCCTTCTTCGCGAGCTTCGCCAACCACTCAGCCTCAGCCATCGCCTTCTCCCTCTTTTCCAAAGTCGACTGAAAAGCCGGGACGGCCGAGATCGATTTCAAGATCTTCTTTTGGCGTGATTCGAGTTTGGCCAATCGGACTGCTTCGCGAAGACGGAGGGCTTTGTTCCGCTCTGCTTGAGTTTTCCTTCGTGTCGGCTTGACTTGACGTTCCTCTCCTTCCTCCTCGGTTTCCGATGAAGAGCGAGCGACCAGTTCTCCAGGTCCAACTACCATTCCAGGAGCATATTCATCACCTGACACCGCCGTCCGTCGAGCATTGACAACCTCTCCCAACGCCTTGATCCTTTCAGCCTCAGCTTCCTCGTTCCGCAGTCGCTCTCGCTCCTCCTCAACAGCAAATTCGAGTAAGCGCTGATGACTCTCCGCGGTCGGGTTGTAAGAAACCCCTCCTTCTGGTATCTCCGTACCTCTTCCCCCTTCGACCTGAGAAGAGAGGTAGATCTCCCTCTGCTTCGCCAAAGTCGGTGGAGGCTTGACAGTCCGCTTGATCATCCCTTCCTCGCCAAATTCTCCGACAGGTCCAGGGTCAGGCGCAATCCAAGCATCCCAAAGCGAGGAGGGACAGGCTTTCTTCACTTCAGCACTACCCAGACCTGTACCGTCTGGTGCGATAGTATCACGTCGAGCGATCCTTCTCAGTCGCGCTTTCTCCGAAGAAGCCATGCTGGCTTTCCCAGGCTGAGATGCGGGCCGGGAGGAGAGTGAGGGGATGGCGGAGCGTTCGGAGAGGATAGCGAGGGAACGGAGGGGTTTGGAAGCTCTTCGCATTCGTTTGGCGACTGGCTTGGTATCAGCTCGGATCTACTGCTCAGAAACTGAAATCACCTTCGACGTCGCCGATGGTGTCGATGATAAACAGATCGCCGTCCTTCCTCTCGGCTATACGTCCCCTACAGCCTCATCAGCTACTTCCTCACAAGGCGGGCACTAATACCTAATGCTCGTCCCAAGTCAAGCGAACAGATGCTCACCCTGTGATTCGCTCTTCCTGCCTGGCAGATTCCAAAGCCTGCTCAATCCCACTTACATCGATGTTCTTCCGCCAAGCTTTCTTCCCTTTTCTTGATTTTTGTGAAAGCTGAGAAGGGGTTCTGAGGTCTGAGGGTTTGAGCTTCGCTTTGATGGAAGTAGGGAGCCGGCCGTAAGGCTTTGAGGACGAGGATGCCGCCTTATTACTGTACGTCTGCATTGGCGCCATGGTGCGAAATAAGCTACTTTGGTGCAGTTCCGGAGCTGAACAGGACTCAAATATCAATTTACAGAGCGGGTTACAAGGTCTCGCTCAGACTTTTACTATTTCTTCCGTTATTCATCAGAGTTTATCCCGAAATCTCGGAGTCCGTTTTACATGGGCGATGCCTAAAGTCGTGCACCATTCGCCAGTAGCTTCCACATCCCGTCCCCTATCCTGCGGATGGTATCACGAGTAGGTCGCTCCTGCTCCTCTCGATCCATCTCTACCTCCGTCACCCTTCTCGCAGGCGGTAAAGGTCCAGCAAAGAAAGGTCAGCTCCCAGTCCTACTCGGCGACTCTCCGAATCAAAGCTGAAGGTCTCATGAAGGAATACCTAGACCCGGAACGACGGTCAAGAAAGCTGTGAAAGGTTTCATCATCAAGGGCGAGGTTCGAGGCGGTGTTTCCGTATGTCCGTACTTCCACTGGACGTAGCTGAATGGACAGTCTGGGAAGAGAGGTTTGAACCTCAAGTATGCGTTGGCTTCGGAGGTGCCAGATATTAGCGATTTCATGAGGCTTAACCCGGTGAGTATCAGGCTTGTATGTTGGGAAATTGAGCTGATATGTGGGATAGGAAAGCTATATAGCGAATAATGTAGGACGACCGACGACTTTCCCGAGGACGACATTTCAGCAACTTCAGTCTTTTGGGCTACCTCGAAAGATCGATAGAGAAGTACATTCGCTGTTCCGTCACTGCGTCAGTAATCCTCATTGCGAGCGCTTAGTTGTCTTCGTCTGGAGCGCCGGCCAGTGTCATTCGACAGCAAACGATAGGCCTGGTGCGAACGCTCAATTCCGCCAAGGCGGGATCGAGCAGGGATGCGCGGTATATGATCAGTAAGCTTGTCTTCGACATTCCTACAAGACTTTTGATAGTTGTATTAGCTGGAGAGAAAGGAAGCGGCAAGAGTATGGTACTCTTGCAGACGGTCTCGTACTGCCTCGAATCCGGCTGGATCGTCTTATATGCGCCTCGAGGTGAGCCAGTCTGGACCTCAAGCGGTCCGAGCTGACCGAGTACAGCTGCCAATTGGATCAACTCAACCGCTCCTTACGCCTATCATCCTTCTTCCAAAACCTTTCACCAACCTACAATCGCTTCGGATCTGCTCTCGAGACTGCTAGATGTGAACGAGCAGAAACTTGCAGAGGTCAAGCTCGATAAGGCGGTTCTAATCGACCGTCAGACCTATGAGGCAGGATCAAGCGTGGTTGAGCTCGCACGGCTTGGAAGGAACGAGAGACTGGCTGTGGAGGTATTAGCGGCAGTGCTGGAAGTTCTTGGCTTTCAAACAAAGTTCGTCCTGCCTGGCTATTGGAGCGATGCTGATCATTCTCGCAGATTTCCTGTGCTGTTCGCCATTGATGAAGCACAAGCGCTGTTTCAGCAGACGACCTATCGATCACCTGATTACTCCCCCCTGGAAGCCTACTCCCTCTCCGCTCCCCTTCTTGCTCTAGATTACCTGTCCGGGCGGAAGGCTTTCGTATGTATATTCTTCCCCCTGTGGCAAAATCTGACGAGTGCTTCAGTCTCGCGGAGCAGTCCTCTCCGCACCATCATACTCCACACCTGATATCCATGTTCCTCCAATCCTGCTCGCCGCGCTAGATCTACCCTCTCCTCACCCTATAACACCCTACATGCGATACGACCCCCATCACCTCGCCCACGCTTCGAGCGGGATCAAGAAAGTGGAAGTGCCTTTTGGGATGAGCGGAGTGGAGGCAGCCGGGATGTTCGAGATCTGGGCGAGGAAGGGATGGGCACCGAAGGGTGAGTGAAGATGTCGATCAGGTGACGATGTGCTGATCAGGTCTTGTGGTAGCCACGGACGAGCTATTTATGGGAGCTTTTGCGGCAGCTGCCGGCAATCCGAAAGAGATGGGTCGGGAAATGACACACAACTTCTGGGCGTACTAGCAGAGTGGACCTGTTATGCCTGGGATGTATTATTTCTGCCCCTGATGCCGAGCTTAGCGGAGAGTTTTTCCCTGTGGATTGCGTGGTGAATTGCAGCTCTTGCTAATGATTTTGATAAAGTGATAGTGATTAATGATATCGTTTTGGATACAATCGTCTACTCGAAGATCTATACTCGCTTACACCCACTTCCTCTCTCCCTTCTTCTCCGTCTCTGCCATGAGGGTCTGACTTATACATCAGCACTCTCGAGACTACTGCCAGACGTCAGACTTACCCCGCGCAAGGTCTCCAGCGCTTTGCTGAGACTCTCCACCTTCTCCCTTGCGAACTCCTTCGTCTACGCGTCCATCAGTATCGGCCGACACACCATCTGCGAGGATAAGGACGTACCTTCTCTTCAGCCTCCTCGGCCTTCTGATTCTTCTCATTCCACATCTTCTCCACAGCCGCTTCGAGGTCCTTCATCTCAACAGAGGTCGAATTCGGCCCCGAAGCCTCCTTCTCACGCTGAGCTCGGCGTTGTCGACGATGATGACCCCATCCCAAACGTGGTCTCTCCTCCTCGACTTCAGACTTCTTACTGCTTCGAATCGATGCAGTGGTATCGGCAAGAGCTGATAGGATAGCTGATTCATTCGGTACCGCCTTCGTTCCCGCTTCAGCCATCACGGAAGTCGCTTTTGGAATTGGGCTCGGAGACGGCCTCTCGAACCGCTGATATCGATTCTCGTATTGGTGATACCATTCATCATTCGAGTTGGACTTGGGTCTCTCCGTACGATCCGTGATCCGCCTCTCGTACTCCTTCTTATTCTCTTTATGTCGGAAGTAGACTGTCGCAGCTCCGATTCCCAACCCAAACTATTTTCTATCAGCTTCAATTCGAAAACACACCCGGGAATAGAAAAGATTGAGCGTGGAAGGAAAAGAGGAAGGACTTGCCCAGATGAATCGACGCATCCCGAAACCACGACGCCGAATCCTCCCAGGACCGTATGCTCCGTATTGATGGTAATGCATTCCGAATGGACCTGGACCTCGAGGTGGTGGGAGATGGCCTCCTACTCCTGCTCCTGCGAGGGAAGCGGCGGTAACTCCAACTGCTTCGGCTACTCCGGAAGAAGCGAGGCGAGCGACTTGTGAGGTCCCGGTGGTTGAGGCTGCTTGAGGAGCTTGAGCAGCTTGGGCTTGGAGTGCTGCTGAGGGAGGCCAGGAGAAGGAGTGTTTGAAAGTGTAGTCGAGGTCTGGTGGGGTCCACCAGGATCCTCGACAGAGCTGGATCTGGGATGGGAGCATAGCGAGGCGATACAAGGCTCTGGATTTGTAAGTATGAGTGTGAGTGTACCAGTATTCGGTCAAGAGAGTATATTATTGATTGATTGATTGTTGGTGGGGTTGCGTTAGTGAGGTTGACTCTTCACTTCTTATAGGTATTGTATTGTGGGGACAAGTTAAGCCGAGGCCAAAAGGACTGAATCAGCACTTCGCCGTGGAATGATCACTCGTCGTCTCGGCCTGACATTCCTGTACACATCCAAACATGCGCTCCGAACTCCCGCCGAGTAGAAGACGATTTCCTCGGCAACGTCAAAGCGCCCTCAAGGCAAAAACGTTCCACGGAGATCGTCTCTAAGTCCGAAGGTACCTTCCTTAAACAAACCACCGTAGTTAGAAATTACGTAACATATAAAAGTCAATACCCGGTCCAAATACCCGGTCCAAAGTCCAGGCGCGCTGGTACCTGTAACCCTCCTGTCACCCCTCTTGTCAGATAGCCGAGTCTTCTTCGAAAAAAGCGCGCTCAACACCATGTCCGACGACCCATCCGAGCTCTCCGCTTCTTCCTCCTCGGCCAACACGAAATCCACGACCGACCCTATCAAATCTTTCCTCTCTGGCGGATTTGGTGGTGTCGCTTGTGTACTCGTTGGACATCCTTTCGATCTGACAAAGACGAGGTTGCAGACTGCTGCTCCGGGGGTTTATACTGGTGCTGTGGATGTTGTTAGGAAGATTTTTGCGCAAGATGGGATCAGGGGGTGAGTCCTCCTCTTTCCAGGATTCGGCTCGGGGATGAGGGGGGAGGTGGGAAGGAAGGCTGATCTGGTTGGGGTGGTAGAATGTATCGAGGGATCACACCGCCTCTGATTGGAGTGACACCCATCTTCGCCATCTCATTCTGGGTGGGGCCTATTTGGCGCTGTTTTAATGAAGAAAGCTAAGTCTATCCCAGGGCTACGACATGGGGAAACGTATAGTCTACGCTGCGACCCCTGCTCGAACTTCCCAAGCATTATCCATTCCCGAACTCGCTTTCGCCGGAGCGTTCTCAGCTGTACCTGCGACTTTCGTAGCTGCACCAGCTGAAAGAGTCAAGGTTCTCCTGCAGGTATGCCGGACCCCCTACTTCTTTGGTCTATATCAAGTCTAACGAGGGATATTTCTCGCAGGTTCAAGGTCAAGGTGGACAAGCCCTCTATTCCGGTCCTCTCGATGTCGTCCGGAAATTATACGCGGAAGGAGGGATGAGGTCGATCTTCAGAGGATCGGTCGCGACTCTCGCTCGGGATGGACCAGGAAGTGCTGTGTGAGTGGATTTCCCTTGTGTCTCAAGCCCTCGGAATGCGATATACTTAGACTTGGTTGATATTCCAGCTACTTTGCGACTTACGAACTCCTTAAACGTCGATTATCAGCTCCTCCACCTACCTTACCCACTGGCGAGAAAGCAGCTGCCCCACCGTTGAGCTTGCCCGCTGTAATGCTTGCTGGTGGTTCTGCGGGTGTAGCCATGTGGGCTTTGGCTATCCCACCCGATGTGAGTTGGCGCGATCCTCATGCTCAACCACTGCGAAGCTGGCGAGCGAGGAACACGACTTACGTACCTTGCAGACCATCAAGTCGAGGCTACAGAGTGCACCACAGGGGACATACTCCGGATTCACGGACTGCGCTCGGAAGCTCATTGCGGCGGATGGGGTCACGGCGCTCTGGAAAGGATTCGGTCCGGCTATGGCGAGGGCTTTCCCAGCGAATGTGAGGGATTCAAACGGACACTCGATCGTGATGAGTGCTAACGGGTGACCAGGCTGCGACTTTCGTCGGCGTGGAGGTCAGCTTGAAAATGATGGACTCGTTGTGGTGAACTTGGACAAGATTGGGTCTTGTGAAGATAGATGTAGACGGCATGCACTCTCTGGCATTTGGATTATGAACATGATGCCATGAGTTGTCGTGATATGTACAGATACGGGGACGTCATTGATGAGGATGCGATGTCTCCCTCTTGCACGTAGATATTACCATCTCAAAGGCCTCTTCTCGACCACTGGATTCCTCTCTTCCCTCATCCCCCACCGAAACCGGCCATTCTTTTTGATTCCCCTTCCTTCTCCCTCACTCGCGCCTCAACGCGCGACAGGCGTCTCAGTCACCCAACTAGGTCCCTTCATCCTCTTCTTCCCATTCCCACTCCTGTTGTATCGTGCCGATCCGAGCTCTCTTGATCCACCTCGTTCACTCATAGGCGTCCTCAGCCCTTCATACCCAGTATGAGCCAGACCAACCATCCCAAGCGTGTTATATCGTTTCTTGATCCTCTCAGGCATTGGTGAAGAAGGTATCACTGAAGATGCAGAGGTGTCGGAAGAAGCTCGTTCCCGTGGTGTGGATCGAAGTTGGTCCACCTCCACTTCGTCGGGTACGGACTCTAGGTCCGACTCGGAGGGATGAGGTAGACTCGCAGAATCACGCGCCGGTTTCTCGGGGCTGTGAGCTCGAACTGGAACATGTGCGTGAAGTGACGAAGAGAGTGGGATGGTTGAGAAGACCGAGCTAGAACGGCGGATAGGGAGTGGTCTAGCTTTCGTTGATCGAATTCGAGCAGGTAGAGAACGACGCGATTTCGCTTTCTTCGGTGAACTGGTGGAACGATGATGAACATGGGCAAAGTGGTAGGCGTGGACGTCTGCTTCGGATATACGTGGTGGCTTAGGAGGATCGAGTTGATGGATGAGGTAGGTCTCGTCGTTTAGACGTGGGCCTAGGGATGATGTCGAGGTGGAACGGATGAGGCGGGAGAGGTGGAATGCGTGAAGGGAGGATTCAGAGATAGCGCTCGACATCTTCGGACCTGGTCAAGCATTAAACGAGAGTGAAGTGGCGTACCCGAGGTTGAAGAAGGGCTAGGATAGCAGGAAGAGATTGGTCGGACAGAGATGTGCGGATGTGCGATATGACAACAACAATAGTTTGGTTCCGTCAAGGTACACGCGGAAGTATCCCCTGGTTGGCACATCCACCTACGTTTGGAGATCCCTTACATCTCCCGACAAAAATTAATGTCCTGTTGTTCTTTACGAATCCTGCCAGCGAGATCATACAAACCTCAGCTCGTCTAGATGTGAGACGTGTCAAATCTATTCATCGTCATCGACGTACCCATCGCTCGACGTGTCACTAAAGCTCACTGACACGATATGCAATCCCCGCAAGACCCCGCGTTGAATCGCCGCCAGCCATTGGTCCACTCAACGTGAGACGCTGGGATCAGTACGTTTCCTTTTGCCACTCTCCGCCTTGGATGAGAAAATCATCTTCATCTAGAATCGTTATGCCCATTCGGGTTACTTGGCTCGCTCCGTCGCTGCAACGGCTTTCTCCACCAATTGGCGCTTGGTTGCGAGCCTCTCTCCCGCAGTTGAAGTGGACGCACTTTGGGTCTGCGAAGCTCTTCTCCCTACCGTGAAGTCGATGACGAGGCTTCTGATCCTCTGATGACATGCCTGTACGCTTGAGTCGATCTTGAGATCTGGGTGGGAAGCATAATTGGTCAGGTAAGTTTCCCTGTCGGGGTCTTCAGCGGTCATAGCTGTGAAGGGATGAAAGTAACGAGAAGTCGTCGTCTGCACGGCAGAATTGGTGGCAATACCTCGGGTGAGCTCAGACAGAGGAGCACGCGGGTACGATGATTGTCTGGTGATGTTGATGGTGACGGTGTATAAGTTAAAACTAGAGAAGGCAGGTTGTATGTGGGCTTCCATTAAGCGGTCTCTCGTCATGAAGTCGACATGCCATGTCTCGAAAAAATCGTCAACTCTAGCTTTATGCTAGAATCGCTCCAAGACTATCAATCTCACTCGTCCCAGCATCATAAACGCCGCTCATTTGATCTACAGGTTAACCGCTTACAGACAAAAGCTACGACTCGAGCGCCTTCCAAGGCATTTGCCACTGGGATTCGAAATCAGCTTGGTATGAATTATTTCGTGTGAAGTTCGGGTAAGATGCAGATCCGGGAGCTCGTTGCGAGAATTCGCCAAAATTTATACGCTTCCTCTATATATGCTGCCACCGTCTATCTAGCCGCCCCTTCGTCAGAATCTCCCTCATCTGTCTGTGGTACTGTCGGGACTTCTCACTTGGTACCCACTTTTGTCCCAGTCTTCACACTGCCTTCGCCTTGTCCTCCCAAAGGAGACTGATATGGGTGGAGACCTGGGCATTTCTTCACGCCCAGAGGTGGTATAGCCGATTGGAGACAACTCGAGACAGCCGAGGCCGACACGGCACACGTGATTGCATCGTACGCATCGCTCATCACTTCCATTTTCCAGCCCGCTTGATTCTTGTCGGTTTGTCCTTGCTCAGTCACTTTGTCCAGTTCTTGTTTGATGCTGCTCTGAAGACTGGTCAACGAAGGGCTGAAAGTCACTGGGATGCCGTGGTTGGAAAGCTGTTTCGACCACTTCTGGTAGAATGACCTGGCAGACTTGTATGCCACTTTCTTGTCGGTCGATGACGCGTTCTGACTCCCCGCGATCGAATGAAGGCAACGCGAGATACCTTGAGCGTACAAGGCGCACGAGATCGCTTCGAATGCATCACTTGTGTCATGTCGGCCACCGCCACACACAGTCACCACGTGACCTTATCGATCCGAAACCGCAAATCCACGTCACGGCCCTTATCGAACCTTTGTTGACTTCTTATCGACCAGTCGGTTGAGGTATATTCTATGAGCGATTTGTTGAGTGATAGTCTACGGGTTCATATACATAGGTTCCCGTCTTGTAGGAGGTTCCCCAGCGTTCCTCGATTGAGTCCCATCGTTTACCACGTTCAAAACGATCTTGCTTTGCCTCCGATCCTTCTAGCGGCTACATTCAGTCCTCGCTAGATTCACGGCCTCGGTTACCTCGTTGAGTCTTGTCGACTCAAGTCGTCAACCTCATCGAGCATCCCGTCCAAGGTTGTGTGATCGGGCGATTGAACGGAGACAGAGTGGAGCTTCGTGACAACTTGCCACTTTCACCTGCCAGTCTAGATGAGTCTTGCGGTGCTCCTTGTCTGCCTTGGACACGCCTGGATAGATCACGGCAACTCGGCTGTCTTTCTCCAGGCTCGTCAGTTCCGCCTTCAATCTGCTCTGACGAGTGCAGAGTGAAGGCTCGAGTTCCTTGGTCTTGTCTCGCTTGGACAAGTCCTTCCACCAGGTCTGGTAACTTGCAGTGAAGGAGCCAGGCAAACCTTGCGGTTTGCCGGATGACGCGCCGCCATCATGCTGGTTGGGCTCGATCCACTGCTCAAGAAGGGCAGTGAGGTCATAATTGGATGTCATGTCTGAACAGGATAATGTGGAAAGATAAACTGAGTAGTATGTCGAAGCTTGAATGTGTCAATGCGTTGTATGATATGGGAAGGCAGCGTATGTATAGCTAGAAGGGGCTTTGTTAATATAGTACTTGATCGCACATTCATGCGCCTTCTCAAACTTCTTACCCCGAAATATCGACTTTGATGTCATGCGAACCTTCATGCTTCCTCGTCTCCTTTACAAGCTTATCAAGCTTATCTCGCGATAAAGACAAGATTAAATTGCGCCCGGAGCAATCGCCGAGCGAGCGCGGTCGCGAGACTACCTTTCATAGCGATAACGACCAGCCTTACTCTATTCTTCAGGAAACAGGAAGACGTCTACATCGACAATGGCACTGCAAGGGCAATCAGTCACCTGTTCACTTCGGCACGACAGTAGTCAAGGCCTCTCATATCCTTGGTGACCGTAAACTTGTGTTTCTGCCTGCACTGGATGACGGGGACTGACTCTCGAAAGACGATTGAATGTGAGATGTTCGTGCGCTCAATTGATACCTTGATCCCTGCTAAGTGGCAGGTGAGCAACCCAGCATTCGAGGCCCAGCAGTGGATCATGAGATCATCAGGAATCGATGTTGAGTTTCCCCTATTTTCAAACTCTGGTCACAGGAGTCGGTCAAAACATGGCCAGACAAAGCGAAACTACAATGTGTGACCCATATCATGAAGACTGTCCATCCGGAATCTTTTTGGCATATCGCCACCCTACGTATCTGTTCATACCCACCTTACAATACATTGACACATACCTCAGCTAACTGTACAGTATCGCAGGCCTTCTTTCGTGCTCTCTCTCTCTCTCTAGACTATAGAGGATACCCTTCGTCGAGACCGGCCTCTCCGAGGAGAAGAGCTGTTCGAGGATCGCGTAGAGCTGAGGGGACGAGGCTTGGAACGTACATTTTCGACCTGAGACTGGCTTGCAGAATATAGGCAGCTGTCGTAGGTACCGGTACGACCACCTCGGTTCACCATGCCACAGTCGGCGTCGCTGCCTGCACTGCTGTAGCTGTCACTTGCAGCAGACTCCCTAATCGATCAAGACGGTTTGGCGACCTCGTACGGGGAATTTGAGTTTGCAAAAATGTCTCCCGAGCGCGGCCCTCCAAGAGCAGAGAGTCCACGGCTGATTGCATGCTCTTCTGAGTGAGAGAATTGCTTGCTCTGGCCAAGTCAGTTTCGCCAAGTCCCCCTTCGATGGCCTCCCTGGTGGCGATGGAATACGTTTTCAGCTTCTGAGCCTGAGCCTCGCTGAACCTGCCATCCGCATAGACGAAGAGGATGTCTCTGTCGTTCACTGTTTGCATCGTTTTCAACTTCATCCAACGGTCATTGAGCTCTTCATGCACCGAGAACTTTCGGATGCCTTGGTTCGTCGAGGCGACTTGGCTGTCAACTGTACCGCCTGCGGTGAGGCCGTTGACAGATAGCCCACCGTTGTCCAGCCTTTGTTTGGCCAATGCATAATGGGCTCGTGATCGAGCGTCAGTAGTCATGCAGCCGCGACTGCCAGAGAGTCCTTGTCTGATCTCCTCTTTCGCTGGCAGAAGACAACCTGAATTCAGGTATTCCTTCTGAGGTATAGTCAACTTTGGATCCGCATTGTTTGCCTCGATCTTCCCATCGATGAGTATCTCTAAAGCCTTGAGATTCTCATGACGATCTTTGAGCTTGTTCATCACGGTCTGATCGATGTCTTTTTTGCTCGTCGGCAAAGGACTATTGGAAAGATGGTCAGACCGAATACTGCCCGGTAAATTTGATCGTAATGAGTTCATTCTTGCCACCGGATACCAAACGGTGTTCACTCGATGGCGTGGTGTATGGGAAGGACAGATAGCTAAATGATTTGCGAATTAGGGAATGAGAATTGAAAGTGATCAGCTACGATCCAAATGCGTGTTATATAGCTCTGTCTGCTTGCATACGTCGAAGAAAGGATAGTCGTCGCTGAGACATAACGAAAACATCCTTTACTGGTGACGGGGTTTGAAAGCAAAATTGAAAGGACTGAGTCGTCAGAAGCATGTTGTGATCCCTGTGTACCCTCATCGGCGGGAAGTCTGCCGTTTCACATCACGTACTCCTTCCATGTATAAACATTATGGTACTCCCCTTGCATGCATACCGTGTCCTTCTAGTACACTCGTACAATATCATGGTTCGACGCACCTCCGCTAAAGACTGTAGCACCCGTGCGCTCTCACTGCTTCACCATATCCGCTAGACATCTGCTCCTACCAGAGCCACCCAGCCCGACTCGTTTATTGTCCACTCTTCCTTTCCCGATGCTTGGAATTGTAGCCCTCTTTCATCCGGGTGGTCCGGGTGTCACCGTAAGCTTTGCTCTCTCGCCTCCTACCGCTAGATTTTCCTTATTCTGGGGGTTTCTTTGCTGTGAATGAGCGAGTCCATGTACTGGATATCATCTGTAAATGCTCTGTCAGAAACAATAGCGTAGTATAATGATAAAGAAGCAACGAGATTCGCCAAGTAGTTGAGCTGGAGAGACTCGTCACACGTCCTCCTTGTTGAGTGAAATCGCAAGATCAGTTTGTCCTTGTCATCTGCCGTGAGATTATCCGTCCTTCGAATCTTTTGGACGACCTCATCGATCTGAGATCGGAACCTTTCTGACTTGGCATGACGAATATCGAGTTCTTTGCACTTGGTACTGGTCAGATCGCCAAACTCCTTCTCAAAGGTCTTGTAGGAGGTGGTGACCTGATTATAGAGACTCCGCGCGCTAACAGGAGTGAAAAGTAGTCTCAAACTCAGGGGAAACTACCGCCGTTCAGAACGGCAGATATTTCATCATCAGATCAGTCGAAGACTATTGTTGTAGTTTTATGAAGGATGCATGAGGTAGTACGAGCGAAATGAACTAATCATACTATGAACGCACGCGACGCGGGACGCGAGCTTATCCGAGCCCTCCAACAACTATGACGTCTTGTCTCTTCATTCCTATACATACAGCAGCATGACTTCACTTGGCAAGATCATGTCACGTCAATCATGAAAGCAACCAATATCCATTCGCATTTTCTTTGCATACTGCCTGTCTATCTTACTAGCATATTGTCAGATAATGGTTGTATGATACCACTACACTAAGCTGACCGCAAAAGGTGACATTGGGAACTCCCGGCTATCCGGTATTCCCATCATACACATATGGGTCATGACGGGCCTCATGACGGGTCATGCCCGTCATGACCCATATGTGCAGAAAAGTGGGGAAAGAAGTCCCAGAAATCGCTTTGAACAGCCAAAGTAACCCAAACTACTCAAAACTGTCCTTCAACCCGACCCTGCGAACTCCCTTGCCTTCATCCAGGGCGGCCCTTTCGAGTGCGGAAAAGTTTGAAATTGGTGGTGGAAGAGCCGAGTTGAGGTCATGGAAGCTGTCGTTCCACCCGGTGAGACTTCGTCTAGAACTGCTTGAGCCCCTCCGAAAACGTTCCGCGTCGTAAGTCTTTACCATCGGACTGCCTGCTTTTGGGTCCAATCGAACGTCCTCGACTCAAACCACCAGGAACGGATTGGCTCCGAGCAGTCCACATCGAATCCGATGACTTTCGACGGTCAGGGATCACGCCGGTTCGAAGGCACATGGTTTTCTGCTCTCACGCCCTGGCCGATCAGCTGCCTGACGGCGTCCAAACTGTTCGTGATGCCCGAGGCTGGATCATGGACGTGAATCGAGGATGGTCATGACTCGACGGTGAATCCCACTCCTCGCGCAAGATACCCATTCCAGTCCTCTTTCCCATTCCGGGGATATACATCTCGTCCCCATACTCGAGATAGCTCTAGATCGTGGTTTTCGCATTCCATGGACGCACAAAGCACTCCACCATGTCTTCTTCGACTGACTCGTTGAGATCACCTGTGTAGACCTCGGGACAAAAGCATTGACCGTTGAATATTCGGTCCGGATAGGTATGCACACTTCGTCCTTCATCGCCCTTAGAGCCTGATCTCCATTCCGCCACATTATCGTCCCAGCAGAGTAAGAGCGTTTCTGTTGCATTCTCCCGGCTGACTCAAGGCGGGCTAGAACTCTCCTTCCGCAGTTTGGATTTCCTTGACCGACATCACTGACTCCTCAAGCAAGCCGTCCGCTCCAACGTGAGGCCATTTTATGATCGATTTCTGCCTCTCCGTGAGCCGTTTGTCTTGCGTCGATATCCTCCATCATAGAGCTATTGAAACGTGTGGCAAACTTCCTTTGACAGTATCGCTGGATTGGACGCGACATGTCCCAGCTGGCCGTAACAAATTGTGTGCGCGATTTGCCATTGGATCGTTACAAGCGTGAAGGAGCGACCGATGGTCCCCCCCATCATGCAGCTTTTAACCATCGAAGAAGGGAAGATTCGAGGATGATGTACGTAGCAACATCCATTGACAGTACTGCTGGACTGATTACGGAACGACCTCGTGCTACTTCCCTATCTCGTCGATGACTGCTTCTGGGCGGATTTGCCACCGGATTATTATCAGAGTTCAGATAGCGACCGATGGTTTTATAGGTAGCGTAAGCTTGACAATCAGACTCTTGGTAGGAACGATGGGAGGATGGATCGCCAACCTCATTTTCTATGCATAATCGTACACAAATCTCTCTTCGAAATTCTCATAGCTCGCATCACTAACCATATGAAAGCTTCCACCAAGACATCCTGTCTGAGTTCTGCCGTCACTTCCTCCTTCATCTGGTAGGAGTCGGAGATCGAGAAGTGCTCCGAATCACAGTCGCTTGCCTGCACGCCATCAACCTCTCACCGAGAAGCCTCGACAACCTGTCCGTGTAGTCTGCCGCCCTGCACAGAACAAACACCTCACAGAACTTCTCCACCTCTTCACTGACGTCTCAGCTTTGACGTTCGAAATTGCTCCTCTGTCTCCTGGAGAGGTGTCTTGTTCCTCAGCTTGAGTGCGGAGTGATAGCCACTGATCTCCGAGTCGTTCGCAATCTTGGCTGGTGGGCACGGGTCAGTTGCACGAACCGAGGGTCGCCCCTGATGGTACTCGTGTCGCCGCCAAGCGAGCCATATCCTGTCTCGGCTGGGCTCATCTGTGACATGACTGGATACTCAGCAGACGACTAGTTCGCCGGAAGTTGTGTGAGGGCAAACCGGGAGGCACCTGGGGTGGGTCAATGCTAGGGTGAAGCTGTGGATATGTCTGTGGCAGCGGAATGAAGCTTGGAGGAGCTGATCTTGAAGAACGACAGTGCGATGCTCCTCTCAGCGCAGTCACTTGTAAATCTTTCCTTTCGTCCCTACGGGTAGCAAGTATCAAAGGATTCACCCGCTCGTCATACGCATCTCCTTTTACACTACTCACACGCTTACAACGCTTCCGATAAATCATTTAGCACGCGATATGAAGTGATCCCCAAAACAATCTAAAGTAGTCGAACAGCTTCTTGGTCCACCTCTCGTATTCGCGCATCCTATCATTGCCACTGGGTCGCTTCTCACGCAATTGACGCGATTGAGCCATGCCGTATATTGGACATGCATTGAGTGTTTCGTACGTCGCAGTTCTATACATGGTCGAATAAGAATGCCACGTTTCTGTTCGTCCAAACGCAACCGTTCTATCAGCCAAGATGCATCAGCCCGACTTCAGACTCTTTTGTTTCCCATGAGCCTGTAGCTTCGAATGACTGACAGCAAGATATGCATTATATAATGACGTGCATCCCCGTGATCGATCCCCCGCACAGCAAGTAACCCCTCAGACATACCCTCAGACATCAACCTTGACCCATCTCCAAGGCTCCTCGATATACCTCTTCCAGCTCTCCGTAAAAGCGATCAATTCCGCACCTTCCAATACCCTATGATCCCCACTCCACCCAACCGGACATCTAAGTACAGCTTCCGATCCGCCTTTCTCAACTTCACTTTGATCGACTCTCAACCCGGCACTACGTAATTTCCACTCGACGTCCCATAACGCTCGACCGATGACGCAGATCGCTACTCCTCCGCTTGGAGGTAGGACAGGGAGAGCACCGGTCGATTCGCCGAGTGCACCGACGGAGGACATCACGATATTTGCTGGAGCAAATTGGCGAGTTGGGCTTCGGCGGATGGCGGAGAGGTGAGATGTGATTGCGTTTAGTGGGGTTGATGGGGGAAGGGGTGGGAGTGAAGGTGTAAGAAGTCCGTTTTTCTCGTCTGCACTTACATCAGCTACTGGTGACACCTGTATAGGACTCGTACACACCTGATACCGCGATCCCCACAATCCCATCCCGCCGAATCTCAAGCCATCTCTCGTCATCCTTCGAAACGACACGTCCTCGCATGATCGGATGTTCCTCCATAGCCAATATCATCCCCTTCACAAGGAAGCTGAGCAGGTTCGTCTTGCTATCCCCATCGGCAGGTAGGGGATCTCGGGCGAGATCAGTAGGGATATCTGCAGCTCGGTAAGGCGATCTAGGCCGGTCAGAAGGACCGCGATTCAATGCTTGGAGATATGGGAGGAGCGGAGTCAGGTTGAGCGAATGAGAGTAGCTGTTTGATGTCAGCGATATAGTCATAGTCAAAGTTGGCTTACCCGAAATGAGGTACTTCCCCAACTGCGGACATACGCCGCCACATAGCTTTCCTCGTCCGACCAAAGTCCACTCGGGTCACTTCCTCCTGCTTCTCTCGCTCGGCATCAACGGTGGCGCCAAGAGTCGACTTCTTCGGAGCAGGTACCTCCCCAGCAGCAGCATGTACATCTTCCTTGGTCACCCGTCCGTCTTCCCCAGTCCCTGTCAACTCGCTCAATTCCAAACCCAACCTCGTGGCAAGCGTCCGGACAGCGGGAGAGGCTTTCACCGAGATCTTATCCCCTTCAGAACCCGCTTCGGCTTGCCTTCGTTCAGGTACCGGCTCATGTGAGGTCGAAGTCGATGTCGAAGGTGTCGAGGGAAGTACCGAGCCTTCCCCACTAAACTTCGCACCTCCACCTGCATCCATCGCCGAATCCCTCGCAGCGAAGAGACTCTCATCAAGAGCCGGCTCATGTATCGTCTCGTTCAAATTAGTCTGGATATTGTCGTCCGTATCTGCTCTCGTCTCCACATTCGAGACAGGCACAGGTTCAGCTTCGGCATGCTTCTCCATCTCCTCGGACATGTTCTCCGCCTTAGCTACTTCCGGATTGGGCTCGTCGTGCATCATATCTGGACCTGAGACTTGTGCATCCTCCGAGGTGGAGACGTGAGGCATCTCAACCAGCTCCTCGGAGCTGACATCGTCTTCTGTTGTACGGATTTCGCAGAGTGTCTGGCCGACGCTGACGGTCTGTCCGACTTCAGCTCTAAGCGAGTTGACCCATCCCGTTGTGGGTGATGTCAATTCGACCCTATAAAATCAATCAGCTCGACTGGCTGACAAAGCGTAATGATTGAGACTACCGACGTACACACTCTTGTCACTCTGTACCTCACAGAGATTGTCAAACTCCTCGACCTTCTGTCCGACCTCGACATGCCATTTGAGCACTTCAACCTCGGTGATCCCTTCGCCAATGTCGTAAAGCTTGAATGGGAAGACTTCTAGCCGGGATGGTGTATTCGAGAAGCAACGTGAGGGGGAGATGGACGGAGATGTTCGTATGGGTCGCCATGCTGATGGCAAAGATGGGAGTGATGGGAATAGTGAGCGACGAACGATAGCCAAAGAACGATATGACCTAGCGAAGCCGGATGACCTCACCTCGCCAGGGATAAGGGAAGGGATCCGATGCAAAGTTCTCAAAGGCATCTCTCCAAACTACCCTTGATAAGTTGAGCAGTCCATCATAAGATGCAATTTCCTTCTTTCCTGATCGAAAGTTTGATGAAAGGGCTTTCTGCTGTGACGCGTGGTTCCCAGTAGTCCAAGCGAGGTTCCGTCCGGTGGGAGCCCCACGGGATATATCCGAATATATTTTGCTTCCGTCGATCGTTTCCATAAGCTCTTCGATTTCAATCGTCCTTTTTAATGACATTACTTGACGAAGACCCACCGGTAGGGCCCTTAAACATGCCTCTTCGGGTATTTGCTTGTCGATGTACGAGTCGGCGATGCTTGCATGCGTCTTCGGCAGCTGTACGATCTGAGCTCGGACGATTGAAAGTGGTTCCTTTTCCGACCAAGCTGTGACACCCGGATAACAGGCTCAGGACCTCTTAGCCCAATTCGAAGACCCCTCATCACCCTTCCTCATCCCACCTGGTGCTTCCGACCCTTCTTCTCCAGACGGCCACTCAACTAGCCAACCGATCTCTCCTTCATCGTATTCCGAACCCGATACAATCGATGAGCTCGGGAAGCTTCATACGGAGAACCGGCAAGCTGGGATAAGCTACTTCAAGCAGAATGGATGGGATACGAAGGGTATACTCGAATGGCCTGTAGCTTGGGGCGATTGTGATATGTTCCAGTCAGTCAGTACTGGCGATGTCACATGTCAAAATAACTGATCAAGGGAATCGGCAGACATGCGAATAACGTTCAGTATGTGAGGTGGTTCGAGTCGACACGAATAAAGTATGCGGAGAGCTTTGCGGAGGAATTGCCGGAAAGTTTGGTCGTGAATATGCTGGTTAGTCGTTCTCAGCTTTGATTGGAATGAGGTTAAATCAGGTGATAGCGAGGAAAAGGAACGGGATTCATCCTGAAAGACGTTTCAGTTCGATATCGATTACCCGTTACCTACCCAGATACAGTAGGTCTATCAAGTCATTTCGTCATACGTTGTGATCCACTGACTTGACGGTGATTAGCTAATCATCGCCTCTCGACCTCACTCGATCAATCAGCTCCGCGCCTCGTTCGGTCTAGCAGGAGCCTTCTGGTCACTGAAATCAAGCAAGCTAGTCGCGACTGCAGACAGTACGATGGTCATGTACGATTACGACAATCTGAAGAAAGGGGTCATGATCGATGTCTTTCGGGATGTATTGCTTAAGCGTGAGAAAGAGATCGGGGTAGGGGTATAGGGTATGCATGGTTGTACAAAGTTTTGAGTATACTCACTTCACTCGTCATCGTTAAGGCGTCAGATCAGCAGGCTACCGATCAAGATCGCCATCGCGCCTCCAAGGCTCTCGAGCATTTTTGGAGTCTTGATGTAACTCATCGCGCTGCTGGCGCCTTCCGTCTGAACTCCCGCGGCCGCTCCGGCAGCAGTAGCGCTTCCCGTCGTCCCGCCACTTCCGCCACCCGAGCTATCATTAGCAGCGCTCACACCGCTGCCTGCCCCAGAGGACGGTAAGCCAGAACCACCTTCACCAGGCGCGGTCGACCCGGAGGACGATGGGGATAGTACCGAGGAGGTGGCGGAAGGGACCATATCGATTCCCCCTGACGCGGTGGAGCCTGACGAGGGGGACTGAAGATGTCAGCGTCGATGTCACGATCTTATGTGTCAAGAGGGCGACTAACAAGGCCAGGAGATTCGGAGCTGCAATTGCCGGTGAAGGCGGAGTACATCGTCATCTGAGCCAATTGATTGGCCGACCGACTAGCGGATCCAATACAGCTCGAGCACGATGATGCGGAGGATAAAGCATCGTCGGTACAGATGCAAGTGTCATTGGTGCAGCTCTATCCATCAGCTCAGGTCTGATGTGCTTGGACTTACGGTACTGAGGCTCTGCCAGGTGGAGCATTTCGAAGTGCAAGATGGATCGGTGGACGAAGCGAAGAAAGCGACGGAGGCGTTGAGAGCGAGCGTACTGGTCGAGCTGGTTTTGGAGGAAGCGGAGGTGGAATTGCTACTTCCGTCGGTGTTGGAGCTGCCTCCTGTATTACCCAGATCGGCCATACCATTCGGGTCACTTCCTCCGTGCGAAGCGGTCGAGGTGCTACTCCCAACAGTCGAACCGGTGCCAGAGTCCGTCCCATCATTGGAGACAGTATTGGTGCCATTGGTACTTCCGCCGCCGCTTCCGTCAGTCAAGGACGCCCCGTTGAGGATCGTAGCAGCCGATGGCGAAAGGTTAGCTGATACGGATGACGAGCCGGAAGCATCCGTAGGGGATGATGAGCCGGAATCATGGCCGGTCGCGGACGAAACAGAGGAGGGACTGGCTGATGGGCTGGATCCAGCGTTATTTGGCGATCCGTTCACAGCTAGCTCAGCTGTACCTCCTCCATTTATTGATGACGGGACTACTGAGGCACTCGCTCCGCCTGAAGCACTCGCTCCGCCTGAAGCACTCGCTCCGCCTGAGTCACTCGCTCCGCCTGAAGCACTCGCTCCGCCCGGGGCACTCGCTCCGCCCGAGCCACTAGCTGAGTTCGAAAGCGTTGCACTAGCTCCTGAAGCTGTCGCAGAGCCGGCAGTCAAACCCGTCCCACCAATCGGCACCATGACCGTCCCACTCGGCTGCGCCAACCCTTCACCCTGACAACCAGCCAAGAACGAATTATACCCGTCAACAGCTTGTTGAGTCCCACAACACTGCGCACAAACCTGGGCGCCGAGTGTGACTTCATCGAGACAGGCGCAAGTGTCGTCGGTACACTTAGGAAGAGTGAAGTTAAGCATCGCGCATCCTCCTCCTGAGATGGTACAGTTTGACGCAGCGGAAGAGAGGAGGGTGTTCGCGAGGGTCAGAGCGGAGGTGTTACCGCTTGAACCGCTTGCGGAGGGGGATGCGGCGGAGGCGGAACTGCCGCCGGCGGGGGTGGATTGTGAGGGAGAGCTGTTGACAGACAGCGAGGGAGAGCTGTTTTGACTGTCGGAGGCACCGCTGGCACTGACGGATGATCCGGAAGCTTGACGCTTGCCTGGGTCGATGTGCCGTGGTGAGTGGGCAGTGCCGAGCGCGTGGGCGACGACGAGGGTGCTGAGGAAGGTGAGAGAGCTGATCAGCATGCTGCGGACGATTTCAAAAGGTATCAATAAATCTTATGATATGAAGCTTTTCAGGGCCATCAAGGCCAAGCGAAGTACAGAGAGCAGAAAGATACGGGCGACGCGCTTTTATCAGTGGCGAGAAAGCTGACACGGTGAGCCGAAGGGCATCCTTTGATCCGGCTCAGACGTAACGTCACGAGTGTGAGACCCGATGGTTACATCATGGTGAAAGGGCTGAGATCAACACGCTCTCTTTCGTGTAAAAGTTCGCTTGGTATGGCGTATGGACCTTGCTCTTACTCGGGGAATCGTGCGTCAGCGGGTGCCACCTGCCACTTTCACATGGATTCCCTGATTCGGTTTATCATTTACGGAAGCAATTTTCGTTTGGGCTCGGTTTGGGAAGCAGATGGTTTTCGGGTTGTAAGAGTTCATATCGGTGTTCCGACGGTTCAAATCATCTGTAGCCTTCCGTCAAGATGTGCTTCGACCAATCCGTCGTCCTTGGGTCATGCTCTTTCCTCCTCGGCATGGTATTTGTCTGTCAAGTGGTCAGTCCTGGTATTCTGCACGCTAGCAAGCAATGCTGGATGTCATTGCATTCCAAGACTGACACGGATCGTCCAGGTTGACATCCCACTCTTATACAGGCCGGTGACAGATCAAGCACTCGAGAATGCCTACTCTTTTTACGAGATATGGTATGAAGCGCCTGGAGCTGTCAAGGTGAGCTCCGTTTTCCTGGTAGCAGGATTGGCATATAATACCGGGACTGCTGGGGGCGAAGCTGATTCCTCGAGTAGGCGTTGTTTCATGTCGCCCTTGGTCTGCCTATGGTCGCGCTTCTCATCAAATTACATCGATGGACGGAGTCTGCGGTGTTCTTTGATGGGTCTTGTATTGGTAAGTTGGTAGGCTCAACCTAGAAAGCTGGTTACCGCTGCCTTAGGAGGAGCCGACGCTGAGACCTTCCAGCTTTGCATCTCGCAACCATCATCCTCTACCTCACCGTTCACATCCAATCCTTGAGAACCTTCTGTCAGTATTTGCTGCTATCCCAGGACGGGTTCGTAGCTGATCAATTTCGTAGTGCCCGAATCTACAACAACCACAACCTTCTCCATCCTCCCACCTCCAGCTCCACGAGCAACCCCACCAACCGAATCCGAGCGGATCGAAGCAGTCCGTGTCTTAGCAGCGGGCAATGCCCTGGTTGGACTACTCAGTCTAGGCATCATTGGGATGCAGATGGGGCAGGAGTATGCGAGACGGATCGAGGAGAGGGAGCAGAGGGAGCTTGATGCGAGGGCTGTCGGGGAGAGTAAGAAGGACATATGAGTGAGCCTTAGGCGAGGTCGGCTCGTCATCTGGATATAGGCGTAGGACTGGGTACCCGAGGCTAGACGGACGATCTTATGCAGGTTGCACTGGTCAATCGGCTCATGGTACAGAAGGCTCGAGACGAAAATTATCGGTCAATCTGCAGCTAGGGCGCTCTGGCTTATGAGCCGACAGACTGTCTCACACCGCTTGTGCTATTCTGCGTTCTTCCCCAGCTATGTTCTTGTCCTCTTACTTACCCATCATTGTATTCTTTTCCTTCTATTTCCCTCTTTGCCGCCTTCCCGCTGTTTCATCATCATGCCCCCTTTTGATCTCCGCACGGACCTGGACGAAACCTTGCAGCTACTACCTATCTGTGGCGCATGCAGCTCGTTCAGCACGGTCGATGAAGCTGGGAAGGTGGAGGCTAGAGTGATGGAGCATTGTTCAGCTCGGATCCGTCGAATGCTGACATGGCAAATAATCGTGTAGGAGACGTTTGTTGTACGGTTTACCAAGAGATGATACCCTATCCGACTGCTTTCCTCCATACTGCTCCAAGGTAGACCACTGGTGGAGTCGTGCGCTCTGAGTCTTACCATCTGTGAGATTGTGTACCCATAGCAGAGCTGTGACGTCCGGGGTCCCAATGTCCCCCATCATTTTGGGATATCAAAGCGACACTGGCCACAGAGTGTTTTTCGCACGAGGAGGTGTTATGAGACGGCTGCTTTGAGGCAGCCTTAATGCCTCCGTCTCATTCACCACCATTTTAACCGATCATTTTCACCTTCCGTCTTCCCATGACTGGGGACTTTCGAACTCAGACTTGCATCAGACTATCTTGGACTTGCGCATTTTGATCTTGGAGTCTTCTACGTATCCGCAGCGTGACCTCTGCTCGATGCAAAGCAGATTCGAAGAGCCTGTGGATTCGATTTATATAGGCTTCTGCCTTGCACGGTTCGGTTGCGCTCCACACCACACACTGCGATCTCCAGAAAGCATCAGGTCTCTCGGGGTCGAGAAGTCTCTGGAAAATATACATTCATCACGGAAAAAGCATTGCTACAAGTCGTGTATCCAGTAGAACAACAATCCGTCTTAATGCGGCGAGACGAACAAGGCTTGCGGATTGAAGATGACGACGAAATCGATTTGGATTTGGGTAATACGGATGAGGGTGATGCGTTATACAATAGGGACTGAAGTTGAACAACGGGTCGCATATCGTGAATCGTGATGTAGAGACGTGATCGGGTCGTGAAGCGATGGTGTGTTTGTTATGAAGTTTTTCCTTCTCAGCGTGTCCGAGCCAGTGTCAAACGAATATGTCCAATACAATGTTGGCCGGTCGAGGGATCGAGTCGGGCCTAGTCGGAGGCGAAGGCGGATAACAGAGGGGAGAGAATGACGATGGCGTCGTGCTTCGCGTTGAAGGGAAGAGGACACAAAGTCGTCGTGCTTTCGTGTTGAAGCGGACACGTCGAAGTGCGAAAGTTAGGGTTTGGCTCATCGTCGCGTCCGCCCCCTTTGACACCTCAAACCCGCCTTCGCAACCATAGTCTCACTGATACTCCTCCCCGCCAGCCAATCATCTTCACTCTCCTCGACACCTCCGTTGATCCCCCTGACCATCTCAGCAGAATCCTCCCTCTGTCTCCCTCCTTCCGTGTAAGGATGTGCCCTAGGTCTGGGTCGGAGCAAACTCAGTCGAGGGAACAGTCCCGGTGGTTTCGAAGCGATGACCGTAGCCGAGGAACAAGTAGTACTAGTCGAAATGATCGAGAGTCGATCTCGGTCCGAAGAAGAGTTGGTACCGTATATACGTGACATGCTGACGTAATCTTCTGATCTTATAGCTTCGAAACTCGATTCGGAACGACCAGTCCCTCCTGATCCAGGTGTGGATCCACCACTATCGTTCCGACCGATGAAGGGGGCATCTTGTCGAAAAGATTTCCGGAATTGAATGAGTCCTGGTTGGAATTGTCCGAGACGGAGATTCTGAGGTTGTGCAGGTGAGTTGAGGTCGATGATCTGTGCTTCCTCCTCCTCCTCGTCATCATCATCAGACATGTTCTCATCTTCATCCATCCCAGCTTCCATCCTCTTCTGATTTTGTCGACCGCGGAAATCTTGTGCTCTCCGAGGGGTGAGGAAGAGTTTGACATGTCGTTCGATGGGATCTTCGTCATCGTAACCGAATTCCACATCGAATTGCCGTTCAGGTTCCCTTCCTTCATCTTTCAGTTCTGCCATAGCCGTCTTCAGACCCAACCTCATCTGCGCATTAAGAGCAGAAGAGTACTGCCGTATCGAGTCGGGCGGAGTTCGAAGGTAAACAGTAGAAGGGGATGAGGTAGGACCGTAATGTGAGGCATGAGGGGTGATTGGTGTATTCGAGGAGCAGGAAGAGTCGGAATGATTGGAGAATCCCGACATCTCGTACCACTTAGGTGTTTCGAGGACAATGAGTTGGTGGATGAGAGGGATCCCGATGGGGACGGAGGATGGTCGATTGACGCCACCGACTGTGTGGACGGCCGTTGTTTACCCGCAGTACGGGGTGAAAGTCTCCGTGTTTCAGATTTTCGGATCAAGGCGGTGGTGCCGGAATCCAGTGTATTATGGCTGAGCGAGCCAAAGGACCGGGGCGACGGTGTGTGTCGAAGGGCGGTGCCGATATTGTGGGTGATGAAATGATGGTCTAAAGGAAGGGACGATCGAAAGTGGATCAGCTGGGGTTCGACGTGCCGGATATGTGCCGGTCGTTTTGATAAGGATGAAGGAGATTTTAACAAAACGATGAGAGGGGATGAGATTATTAGGAGAGA
>JAABUH010000463.1_pt1 | contig 59636 bp, 53 predicted proteins | sample 5559121 | NCBI WGS metagenome assembly JAABUH01 (sample SAMN10711871, study PRJNA513364) | rock metagenome | isolation source: Antarctica rocks | place: Antarctica: Victoria Land, Battleship Promontory nord | collected 2015-12-28 | reverse complement strand
GCGGACTCGCGACTAAGAAGTTGATACAGTCCTCAGCCTGACACTTCGGTGCATTCATCCGCCCAGTCTAGCCGATCGACGCCCAACTGCGTAAGTCCTATTGCTATTATCACGCCATTCCCGCGCGATACGAGCCGCGTCTATGGTGCGCGCGAGTACGAAGTAGGGGGGGAGTATGGCGACGATCACCTGGCGCGAATTACCCCTGCCCGATTTCGGCCTGCCCGATGAGCGCCCGACGATCCCGACGGCGCTCTACGTCGATCGGTGCGCGCGGGCCTACGCCGCTGCGGGCGCGGACTGGCTGATCGTCTATGGCGACCGCGAGCATTACGCCAATCTGACCTACCTGACCGGCTACGACCCGCGCTTCGAGGAAGGTATCCTGCTACTCGGCGCGAACGAGCGGCGCGTGCTGCTCGTCGGCAACGAGGGGTTGGATTACGCCGCGACCCTCACCCTGCCGCTCGATGTTGTCCTCGCCCAGACCCTCAGCCTGCCGGGCCAGGATCGCAGCAAGGCTCCGCGCCTCGATGAGGTATTACGTGCGGCGGGGCTGCGGGCGGGGCAGGCGTTGGCGCTGGTCGGCTGGAAGCCGGTGGGTCAGGAAGAATGGTCCGGCACCACGCCCACCTTTTTTGCCCCGGCCCTCTTGGTGGACCTGTTGCGCGAGTTGGCGGGCGATCCCGCCGCCCTGCGCGATGCCACCGCCGTCCTGCTGCACCCGACCGAGGGACTGCGCGCCCGTGCCGAGCCGGAACAGATCGCCGCGTTCGAGTGGGGCGCGGCGCGGGCCACGGCGGCGTTGCGGCGGATCCAGGTCGGGCTGCGCCCCGGCATGACCGAATTGCAAGCGGTCGGCAACATGGGCTACGAGGGGGATCTGCTCTCAACGCACGTCCTCTTCGGCTCCGGGCGCGGGACGATCGTCGGCCTTGGCAGCCCCGGCACGCGCCGGATCGCGCGCGGCGATGGGGTGACGTGCGGCTTCGGCTTCTGGGGCGGACTCGGCGCGCGCGCCGGGATGGTGGACGACGACTATCGGGACTTCCTCGACACGATCGCCAGCCCCTACTTCCGGGGCCTCGTCACCTGGTACGAGACGGTCGGCATCGGCGTGGCGGGCGGCACGATCTACGAGCGCGTCTCCGCTGCCCTCGCGGCGGGCGGCTTCCGCTCGGCGCTCAATCCCGGCCACCTCGGCGGCTACGACGAATGGGTCCATTCGCCGGTCGTCCCCGGTGGCACCGGCACGCTCGCCTCGGGGATGGTCTTCCAGTGCGACGTCATCCCGACCCCGCTGCCGCCGGGGCGCACCCTCAACTGCGAGGACCCGCTCGTCTTCGCGGACGAGGCGTTGCGCGGGGCATTGGCGGCGCGTTTCCCGGTGGTGTGGGCGCGGATCGCCGCCCGCCAGGCGTTCATGCGCGACGAACTCGGCATCGCCATCGGCGACGATGTGCTGCCCCTCTCCACCATGCCCGCCTACCTCGCGCCCCTCTGGCTCGCCCCCGATCGGGTGCTGACGCAGGGATAGCGTGCCGAACCTCTACGGCGTGTACGCGATTTACCGTTTGGGTAAATTTCGCGTACACGCCTACCTACGGTTGCCGATTTTCGAATGGATTGAAGAGCCGCACTCCGGTGGGAGCAACATCGCGTGTATTGCGGGTAACGAGAGTCAGATCGTGAACCAGCGCTGTTGCTGCGAGTAGGCCATCAATGAGGGGCAACCGATCAGGGACATTGAGTGGCCCCCAGCGTTCGGCGATCTGCAATGTTACTGGCAAGATGCGGCTGGCATAGTTCTTACGAAGTATTGTGAGCCACCGATCAAGCATCGCTGCTTGCACCAGATCTCGTTGTTGCAGGCGTGCAATACCCAGTTCGATCTCTCCAATAATTAAGACGCTGAGAAAGAGATTCTCTCCTGGCGTCGTTTCCAGCCATTCTTTTACTCCCTGGTCGCCCATCGGGCGACGCGCCTCAGAAACGATATTCGTATCGAGGAGAAAGTTCATAGCTCGACTTCACGAGTTGGGTTTCGATCGCGCAGGGTTTCCAACTCTAAGTCGTCAAAATCTGGCCCTTCGAGTAGGAATTTATTGAACGGCAGGAGCGCGGATGTCTGCTGCTCGTAATCCTTGAGGGCAAGGACAACGACGACATCCTTACCATGCCGCGTGACGACCTGTGGTCCCTCATCAAGAGCCTGCTGCACCAATGCGCTGAATCGTTGCTTCGCCTCTTGAATTTGCCAGCGCATCGTTCTCTCCTATTGTTTCTATCTAGACAGTCTAGTCTGGAGTAGTATAGCAGGTAGCGGAAGATAGCGCTGGCGATACATCCCTTTCCTACGCCGTTCGATTCGATCAGTCGACGCGCAACGTCCGCAGCGGCGCGTCGAACTCGTCGAGCCATAAGTCTTCTCCTGAGAGAAGAGGTCGATATCCCAGCGATCGCGGAGTCAAGCGGGCGATCTGCTCAGTTGCCTGTCTTGACGCCCGACCGCATGGGCGGTATGGTGCGCGCGGTTCGAGGGGAAGAGGCTGGGCGGTGCGATGGGGACCGATCCGGGGCGACGGCTGACGCAGCATAGAGGAGATCGATGGAAATCCTTGAGGACCGCGAGGCCGGGATCGTGATCGTCGGGTTGCGGCGCGGCGAGAAGCTACTGGAGAGTCTGCGCGAGGTGGCGCGCGTCGCCGATATCCATTCCGGCGTGGTGCTGAGCGGCATCGGCAGCCTCAGCCGGGGCAGCATCCATATCGTCTCGACGAACGAGTACCCGCCCGAGAACACCTTCTACGATCTCGATGGCCCGCTGGAGGTGGTGAATTTCGGCGGGATCATCGCCGACCACGATCCGCACATCCACATCGGCATCTGGGATGCGGAGAAGCGCTATTGGGGCGGGCATCTCGAAGAAGGGTGCGAGGTCTTGGCCCTCGCGGAGATCGCCATCCGCCGCCTGCCCACCCTGCGCCTGACCCGCCGCCCGATCAACGAGACCGGCATCATGATGCTAACCGAGGAGTGATGCTCCGGGTTGCCTTGCGACGATCGATCCGACTCAGATGCCCCGGCGGCGGTCGATGTTCGGTCGCCGACGACAGTGTGATCCTGTATCGAGGAGGACAATAATGACCTTCGAGCGCTGGCAGAATCCCGAGTCCTGGCGACGACCGGCCCGCGTCGCGTTCGCGAACCTGAGCGCGGTCAACCACGAAGATCTGGCGCAGCAAGTGATCATGGAAGGGGACGCCGAGATCGTTCCGGCGCGGCCATACACGGAAGCCGGGCAGGTCGATCCGGCGATCGCCGAGGCCGATGTGGTGGTCGCCACGGGCGGGCCGCACCGCTACGACGAGGCGTTCTTCGCCGCGCTGAAGCAGACCCGCCTCTTCATCCGCCCCTACGTCGGCTTCGACGATGTCGATGTGGACGCCGCGACCAGGCACGGCGTCCTCGTCTGCAACATGGCCGACGCGATCTACGACGATGTCTCGAATCAGACGATGGCGCTGATGTTGGGGCTCGACCGGCAGGTGCTCCGCAACGACCGCTGGGTGCGGAGCGGTGGCTGGCCGCAGACCGGGCGTCGCCTGCCGGAAGGGCTGACGCTCCACCGCCCTGCCACGAAGACCCTCGGCCTGATCGGCTTCGGCGTCATCGGACAGGCGGTGGCGAAGAAGGCGGCCCCGTTCGGGTACACCATCATCGCCGCCGATCCGTTCGGCAACCCGACGATCGCGCAGGGGTTGGGGGTCGAACTCGTCGCGCAGGACGATCTGCTGCGCCGCGCCGATGTGGTGTCGCTGCACTGCTTCCTGAACGACGAGACGCGCGGCATGATCAACGCCGAGAAGTTGGCGCTGATGAAGCCGACCGCCGTGATCATCAACACGGCGCGCGGCCCGATCGTCAACGAGCCGGACCTGATCGATGCCTTGCAGCGCGGGCGGATCGCCGGGGCCGGGCTCGATGTGATGGCGGTCGAGCCGCTCCCCGCCGCTAGTCCACTGATCGCGCTCGACAATGTCATCCTCTCCGGGCACATCGCGGGCACCTCGGTGGAGGGGGTGAACCGGATGCGGACACGCGCCGGCGAGGTGGCGTTGCAGGTGGCGGGCGGTGGCCTACCGCAGCGGCACATGGTCGTCAACAAGGGTCTTTACGATCAACTTGTCGCCGCGCCGGAACTCGCCACGATCCCGCGCTCTTAGCGCTACCCGTTTCCGCTCACCCTTCGCGGTCGCCCGCACGCAGAAGCGCTGTGTGCGGGCGACTTTTTCTTGAGTCCGTCCGTCCCCCGCTATTCCGCGACCACCGCACTCCGCACTGGCGATGATTTGCATACAACAGCAGTGCGTGATATTGTCCTGTTGTTGGTCTTGTGTGGTACGACAATACTGTCTCGTCAGGCGTGGGAAGGGCATACTCCCGAGGCCCGACGCTGTGGAGGAGGGGGAGATGGCTGTCCTGTCGCCGACACCGCCGCCGGAGGCCACGCGCTCGCGGCTGCAACGCTTCCTCGGTCGTGATTACGCGATCGCCTGGCCCTTCCTGGTGCCACTGATCGTCGTGCTGGTCGGGTTGATCGCCTATCCATTCGTCTCCGCGATCTGGCTCAGCTTCCAACGGAAGATGGTCGGGGGCGACGCGGTCTTCATCGGCCTCGGCAACTACTACACGCTCCTCACCAATAGCACCTACAACTTCCTCACCTCGGTGCGGGTCTCGCTCGTCTATGTGGTCGCCTCGATCGGGCTGAAGTTCGTCCTCGGCATGTGCATGGCCCTCCTGCTCAACGAGCGCTTCCGGGGGCGGACGATCATGCGGGCGATCCTCTTCCTCCCCTGGGCGATGCCGACCCTGATCGTCGCGCTCGCCTGGCGCTGGATCTTCGAGGGCTCACCGAGCGGCCTGCTCAATCTGGTGCTGATCGACTACTTCCACAGTGACTCGATCGTGCAGTGGCTGGCGGACCCGCGCATCGCCCTCTGGTCGATCGTCATCGCCACAATCTGGCAGGGCACCCCCTTTTGGACGATGATGTTTTTGGCCGGGATGCAGGCGATCCCCACCGAGATGTACGAGGCGGCGAAGATCGACGGGGCCAACATCTTCCAGCGCTTCTTCCTGATCACGATGCCGCTCCTCCGCTCGGTGATCGTCGTCACCACCCTGCTCTCGACCATCTGGACCGCCAATAGCATCAATTTCATCTACGTGCTGACGCGCGGGGGGCCGGTCAACTCCACGATGACCTTCCCCATGCTCGCCTTCGACCTCGGCATCATCGGCGCGCGCCAACTCGGGTTGGCGGCGGCGGTCTCGGTGATGTTCTTCCCCTTCTTTATCGTGGCGATCTACTTCCTGACCAAGCGGATGCTCACCAGCGATGCGCGGGCGTAGGGGCGAGTGGCAAGTTAGTCCAGTAGTCGGTGGCGGTGCTGATGTTGGGCGGTGCCTGCCGACAAACCCTTTCTACGGACTACGGACTACGGATTCCCTTCTGACTATTGACTACTCGTCACGGAGGTGCCACATGGCCGTTGCTAGTCGCCCGTTGCCGCAGACCGCGTCGCGCGTGGTCAGTGGGAAGGCCGTGCGCGCGATCGTGCGTGGTGTACTCCTGTGGGGTGGGCTCGCATTTTTCAGCGTCTGGACCCTCTTCCCGCTCCTCTGGATCGCCACCACAGCGGTGAAGACGAACAAAGAGCTTTATCAGCAGGCGACGATCCTGCCGCACACGTTCACCTGGCAGCACTTCGACCAGATCATCAATCAGACGCGCTTCACGACCTACTTCAAGAACAGCCTGATGGTCTCGACGCTGACGATGCTGCTCGCGATGGTGATCGGCGTGATGGCCGCCTACGCGATCACTCGCCTCAACTTTCGCGGGCGGATGTTCATGGCGCGCACCACGATCGTGACCTATCTCGTGCCGGGATCGCTCCTCTTCATCCCCCTTTTTCAGATCGCCTACCGCCTGCACCTGACGGACAAAGCGCTCGGTTTGGTGGTGATCTATCTGGTGCAGTCGGTGCCGTTCTGCACCTGGCTGATCATCTCCTACTTCAATACGATTCCCTATGAACTCGAAGAAGCGGCATTGGTCGACGGGGCGACGCGCCCGCAGGCGCTGGTGCGGATCGTCCTGCCGCTCGCCCTCCCGGCGCTGGCGGTCACCGCACTCTACGCCTTCACACAGTCGTGGAACGAATTCCTCTTCGCGCTGCTCTTGATCGGGCGCGACTCGCAGAAGACGATCCCCGCCGGACTGGCCGGGCTGATCAATGGCGATACCTATCAGTGGGGGGCGCTGATGGCGGGGGCGTTGCTCTCATCAATCCCCCCGGTGTTGATTTATATCGCGGCGCAAAAGTGGGTCGTCTCCGGCCTGGCCGGTGGTGCGGTCAAGGGGTAGGTGGCAGGGCGGTGATGCAGATCATCGCCGATCCCTGATGGCTGATGTTGGGATGAAGGAAGGGCGGTAGGTGTGATGAACGATCCGAATGGACGAGTGAGTCGGCGAATATTCCTGACGCGCACGGTAGGGCTCGGCGCGGTCGCTGGCCTCGGCGCGCTGCTCGCGGCCTGCGGCGGTGATGCGGTCGCGCCGACCAACACGCCAGTCGGGGCGGCGGTTGGCGGGGCGTCCAGCGCCGCGCCGAGCACCGCGCCGAGCGCGGCCCCCAGTGTCGTGCCGAGCGGCGCATCGAGTGGTGCCCCGAGTACGGCTCCGACTGTTGGGGCGCCTGGCTCCGCTGCGCCGAGTGCCGCCCCTGCCGGGACGGCGACGCGCGGTGCCGCCACGGCGACCGCCAGCGGCGGCACGGCGACAGGTTCGGCCCCGGTCGCGTCCGTCGCGCCGTATGCTCCGCCTGCCGCGTTCGGTAGCAAACTCCTGGTGTGGGGGATCGTGAGCTTCACCACCGCCGGGGACCAGTTGCTCGGCCAGCAGATGCAGGATTGGGGCAAGGCGAACAAGGTGGAGGTCGAGTACGTGGCACTGCCCGGCTCGGACTACTCCCAGAAGGTCACGGCGGCGGTCGAGACCGGGGCGATCCCCGATGTGGTGATGATGGGCGGGACCGACTCGATCTACTACGCCGGGCAAAATCGCCTCGTCGATCTCACCGATGTCTACAGCAGCCTGAAAGGGCTGGGCGGTGGCTTCTGGCCCGCGCTCCTGCCGAACGTGCAGGTCAACGACCGGCTCTACGCGATCCCGATGCAGGCGGACCTCTCCGTCCTCTACGCTCGGCTCGACCTCTGCGAGCAGGCGACCGGCAAGCGGCAGGCTCCGACGACCCTGGACGAGATGGACGCGATCATGCGGAAGGTGAATCAGCCGCCGAAACAGTATGGTTTCGGGCTCACCCTCGGGCGCACGCCCGATGGCGCGGGCAACTTTCAGACGCTGCTCTTCGCCGACGGCGGGACGATGGTCGATAAGGATGGCAACCCAGCAATCAACAACGCGGGAACGATCTCCGCGCTGACCCGCGTGCAGAAGTGGTGGAATGACAAGTTGATCCCCCCGGATTCCCCGGCCTGGGACGACAGTTCGAACAACAAGTCCTATCAGTCGCGCCAGTCGTGCTTCGTGATCAATCCCGCTTCGATCTTCGCCTTCCTGGAACAGAACGACAAGGAGCTTCTCAACGATACGGTGCAGGCGCCGCTGCCCAAGGGGACGGCGGGCTCCTTCCCAACTGCCAGTACCTGGGCGTGGAGCATCTTCTCCGCGAGCAAGAATGTCGATGCCGGGAAGGCGATGATCCAGAACATCATGCAGCCCGATAAAATCCAGGCGGTCTACGAGAAGGTCGGCGGGCGCTGGTATGGTGTCTATAAGGACCTGGCGAACGCGAAGTGGTGGAAAGATCGCCCCTACTTCGATCAATTCCCGACGCTCCTCGAATCGGCCCGTCCCGCCTGGTATCCCGCCACCGCGACGCCGAAACTGCTGTCGCAGCTCAGCTCGGTGGGGCAACGCCTGACCCTGGCCGAGATGGTCCAGGATGTGGTCGTCAACAACAAGTCGCCGCAAGAGGCGGCGCAGACCGCGCAGACGAAGATGGTGCAGGCATTCGCCGAGGTGAAGTAGCGCCGCGCCGCGTGCGGGCCGGGCGAGTGGGGGCTCGTCCGGCCCGCCGCGTGCTGCCTGTCGGATGCCCTTCTGGACCGATGCGGTCAGGTGCGCTATAAGAACACGGGCGATTCAGCGCCGTGCGACCGCCCGGTGGTAACGATGGGGAGCGATAGAGCATGACCCTGCAAATCAAGTTAGCGGATGTGTTGCCGCCATACCCCAATCATCTCTGGACGATCGCGAAGCAGTTGGGCGTCACCCACGCCGTGACCGGTGTGCCGGATTCGCCGGATGGCCCGCCGCCGTGGGATTACATGCACCTGCTGCGCCTGAAGCAGCGCTTCCAGGACGCGGGCCTCGAACTGGCCGTGATCGAGTCGGCCCCACCGAGCATCCACGAGCCGATCAAGCTGGGGCTGCCGAACCGCGACGAGCGGATCGACCGCTTCTGCGAGCTGATCGAGAACATGGGGCGCGTCGGCATCCCGGTGATGTGCCACAACTTCATGGCCGGCTTCGGCTGGCTGCGGACCTCGATGTCCACGCCGACTCGCGGTGGCGCGCTCGTTTCCAGCTACGATCACGCGCTGATGCGGGACGCGCCGCTGACCGAGTGGGGCGAGATCACCGAGGAGCAGCTCTGGGACAACATGCGCGCCTTCCTGACGAAGGTGGTGCCGGTCGCCGAGAAGGCCGGGGTGAAGCTGGCCGTCCACCCGGACGATCCGCCGCTCTCGCCGATCCGCGGCATCGCCCGCATCCTGACCAGGCCCGAGCAATTCCAGCGGGTGATCGACATGGTGCCGAGCCCGAGCAACGGGATCACCTTCTGCCAGGGGAATTTCTCCGCGATGGGCGTCGATGTGCCGGAGACGATCCGCCACTTCGGGCGGCAGAAGCAGATCCACTTCATCCACTTCCGCGACGTGCACGGCACGCCCGAGCACTTCTCCGAGACCTTCCACGAGGAAGGGCAGACCGACATGTTCGCGGCGATGGATGCCTACAACCAGGTCGGCTTCGACGGGCCGTTGCGCCTCGACCACGCCCCGACAATGGCGACCGAGAGCAACGATCGTCCCGGCTACGAGACGATGGGACGCCTCTTCGCGATCGGCTATATCAAGGGGCTGATGGAAGGGGTCAATAAGGCCGAGGCCGCGACGACGAAAGCGTAGCGCGACAGGGAGCAGGCATGGTCTTCAATACACCGGAAGGGATCGCCGCGCTGACGCCACAGAACCCGTTCGGACGGTCGCCCGATGGGCGCCCGCAGGTGCCGGACGATCTGCTGGAGCGGATGAAGCTCGTCACGAGCGAGGAAGCGTGGGGGCCGCTGGAACGCGGGCACCAATACTTCTTCCAGTTCGAGGGCGGCTTGCTGAACATGCACCCCGACCGTGTGCTGGTGGGGCGGGCGGTGACGGCGCAGTTCGTGCCGCTCCGCCCCGATCTCCACGCGGTCGTGGAGGAGCGCGGCAAGGCCGAAGGGCGCAACGGCGGCCAGAACACCTGGATCATCGACACCCTCGGCCCGAACGATCTGCTCGTCGTCGATCTCTTCGCCAAGGTCCGCGAGGGGACGATGGTCGGCGACAACCTCTCCACCGCGATCCGCGCGCGCACGGGGACAGGGCTGGTCGTCGATGGCGGCATCCGCGACTACCAGCGGATCAACCAGTTGGAAGACTTCAACATCTTCATGCGCGGGATGGACCCGACACCGATCGAGAATGTGACGCTGGTCGGCGTCAACATCCCGATCCGCATCGGCAACACGACCGTACTTCCCGGTGACGTGGTGCTCGGCACGCGCACCGGCGTCACGTTCATCCCGCCGCACCTGGCGCAGGAGATCGTGGAGCGCTCGGAGCGGACGCGCGATCGCGACGTCTTCGGGCAGCAGCGCCTCCGCGAGGGGCGCTACACCTCCGGCGAGATCGACGTGCCGAACTGGAAAGACGCGATCGAGGCCGACTACCTGGAATGGTTCAAGACGCGGCGCGGCTAGGATCACGACAGGCTGAGTGCCGCATTTCACAATAGCGTGTGGGGATCTCGCCCTCACCCCCGCCGCCGCCACCCTCACCCCGCCGCCCAGGGGGCACCCGCCCATCCGAGGAGCGGGGGAGGAATAACCCCGACACGTATTGGTGAAACAGAGCACTGAGTCATTGTAGAGGGGCGGGGCGGCACCGTAATAGTGCCGCCCCGCCCCCTTTTGTGCATGTGCCCGACGCGGCGGCTTACTCCGCCGGGCCGAGGACGCGATCGGCGTCGTCCTGGGGGCGATAGCCGAGCTTCTCCATCGTGTCGGTGATATCCCAGTGGCGACCGCCGTTGCCGGAGATGGTGTAGAAGACGCCGTAATCGAGCGGGCTCTCGATCGCGCGCCAGACGACCTGCGCGCAGTCGCGCGCGCTGAGCCACATGAAGCGCCCGACGTCGTCCTTCGGCTGGTCGAGGAACCAGCCGATCCGCAGGCAGATCACCGAGAGGCCGTACTGATCGACGTAGTGCCGTCCCAGGTTCTCGCCGAACGCCTTGGAGACGCCGTAGAGCGAGTCGGGGCGCACCGGCTGGTCGGCGTAGATCGGCCAGGCGCGGTCGCGGTCATACATCCCCATGACGTGATTGGTGGAAGCGAGGATGATTTTCTTCACCCCGGCCAGCCGCGCCGCCTCGTAGACGTTGTACGTGCCGATGATGTTCGCATTGAGGACTTCGTCCCAGGTGCCGCGCGTGCTCGGATTCCCGGCCATGTGGACGACCGCGTCGATCCCCTCCATCGCCGGGGCGATCTCGTCGTAGTTGGCGATGTTCGCCACGATGTAATCATCGACCGGCTTCTGCTCCGGCACCGTGCGGTTGTATTGCAGCCGCAGATCGTAGCGATCCTTCAGCTGCTCGGCCAGCGACGAGCCGATCCGCCCGGCGGCCCCGGTGATCAGCACGCGCTTGCGCGTTCCATCGGCACTCATTACTTCCCTCCCTGTGCGCGCTGTTGCGGCACCGCCGCGCGCGCTCCCAGTTGGCGCGTTACCTCGGCGTGCGCGGTCTGCACTGCTTTGTACGCCGCTCCCACCGCTGCGCGATCCTCATCCGTCATGTGCAGACGGTCGAGATAGTGCTTGGTGCGCGTCTCCAACACCTCGAGCTGGAGATCGAGCGGCTGTAGCAGCGCATCGGCGCGATGCTCACTCAGGTGATATTTCGTGAGCTCTGGCATCGACTCCTCCACTTCGCCCTCGCCTCATCGCCCCACAGTGGGCGGCAGCATGATACCATGCGCGGTGGGCGCGACGTAGCGAATCGCTCCGCAGGGCACGGTGATGAAGCGCAAGGGGGACGATGGCCGACTGGCAGATTCGGGACGCCGCGCCGGATGAATTGGCGGCGGCGTTCGCGATCTTTCACGACTACGAATTTCACGACGACCCCGCGCCGCCGCCTTTCGTGATCCCCGACTTCTTCCCTTACGTGGCGCGAACGGGGCGGGTGCTCGTCGCGGCGGACGGTGCGCGCATCGTCGGCTACGCTGGCGCGATCACGCGCGGGGATGTCACGCACCTCACCGATCTCTTCGTGCGCCCGGCGGTGCAGTCGGGCTCGATCGGGCGGGCGCTGCTGGCGGCGATCCTCCCGGATACAGGGACGTGCTGCACCTGTAGCACCGCCGACCCGCGTGCCCTCTCGCTCTACGTGCGCGCGGGGATGCGGCCCTGGTGGCCGCAATTCGCGCTTTATGGGGCGGCGTTCCCTGCTGGATCGCTCGCGGATGGGACGGTCGAGATCGCGGTTGTGCGTGCCGATCATCCGGCGCTCATCGACTGGGAGCGGGAGATCGGCGGGCGACCGCGCGCGGAGGACTTCGCCTATTGGGCGGCGCATGGCGCGGTGGCACTCTGGTTCCGGCGCGATGGCGCGACCCTCGGCTACGCCATCGTGCGCCCGCGTGGTGGCACGGTGCGCCACCCGGACGCCGCGACGATCGGGCCGCTCGGGGTGCGCCGGGCCGAGGATGCCGCCGCCTGTACCCTGGCGGCGCTTGGCTGGACTCGCGCGCAGGCCGCTACGCTCTGCTGGATGATCCCTGGACCGCACCCGGCACTCGCGGCGCTCCTCACGGCGGGATTCCGTATCGAGGATGCGTATAGCTTCACCACGAGCGGCGACGAGCCGTTCTACGATCCGCGCCGCTACATCAGCTCCGGTCCCGATCTTTTCTGAGCGCCATAGCCCGGGCGATACAATACGGGGCGTCCCATAGCCGGGACGCCCCACCGGATACGCTGATTATGGTGGGCTTATTTCCGGGCCTTCACCTTGGGATCTTTCGACTCGGCTTTGATCTTCGCGGTCACGGGATCGTCGCCACCCTCGGCGCGCGCGGCGGAAAAGTTGTCGGACTTATCGGACTCTTCGATCTTTTCCGCCGCCTTCTTGCCGCCGATCACGGTGATCTTGGTGCCGCACACCGCGCACTTCCCCTGCATCGCCGGGCGGTCGTTCTTCAACTTGATCTCTTGCGCGTCGACCATGTCACGTTTCTCGCGGCACTTCAGGCAGTATCCTTGCACGCTGTCCTCCTTATCGGGGCGTCGGCTTGCCGGCACCCCATACGATTCGCTAATTGGATCAACGCAATTGCGTTGCCAGCGCCGGACGTACAGCCCTCCGATGTGGCGCGATCAGCGTGCCGCCGTGTGCGAAAAGCGCGCGGTCCCCTGCGCCGCTTGCGCGTCCAACAAGGCGAAAAGCTGCCGGTAGACCTCTTTGGCCGTCTCCTCCTCCGGTCGCCCCGGTCCGGTGAAGGTGGCGCGATCGCCGACGATGATCAGCTTGGTGCGCGCGCGGGAGAGGGCGACGTTGAGGCGGCGCGGATCGGCGTGGAGGGGGCCGATCGCGTGCTCGGCGTTGGCGTTGACGAGGCTGACGAAGAGGATCTGCCGCTCGCCCCCCTGGAAGCGATCGACGGTGTCGATGCGGAGCGCGCGCAACGCCGCGAGTCCCGGTTCGCGCGCCACGATCTCCTGCCGCAGGCGATTGTTCTGCTTGCGATAGGCGGAGATGATCCCGACCTCGCTGGCGAGCGCCTCCCACGCGGCGCGCGGCGTGCGGCGGAAGAGGGCGACGACCATCTCCGCGACGATCGCCGCCTCGCGCGGGTTGTCGCGCGACTCGCTCGCCTGCCACTGGCGCACTGTGTCGCGCGCCGCCGGGTCGGCGCTGGTATCGAGGAAGAGGATCGGTGTGTCATCCCAGTCATCGCTCTGCGGGGCCGGGGCGGTCCCCAGGCTCGCCAGAAAGGTGGCGAGGCGGGAGTCGGCGATCGCCGCCGTGCCGGGATGCAGCGCGCCAGCGTAGAAGAGGGCGCTGATGATCGCGCAGATCGGGGCGTTCATCCGGTATTGCGCCGCCAGGGTGATCAGCGCCGCCGGATAGCGCCGCGCCAGTCGCTCGAAGAGGGAGACACGCAGCCCCTCGCCCGCCCCGAAACCAGCACTGACCAGCGATTCCGGGAGGTCGGGCAAGGGGATCGCGTCGGCCAGCTCGGGGACGACGGGGGGCAGTTGCTGGTGATCGCCGACGAGGATCAGGCTGCCCATATACCGCTCCGGGAGGTGGCGCAACGCTTGCAGCGCCGCAGGCTCGGTCGCCTGGCCGCACTCGTCCACGATCACCGTGCCGAAGGTGAGGCCGCGCAACTCCGGCGCGTTGGCGGCAGCGAGGGTGCCGACGAAGATCTGCGCGTGGTCGTGGATCGTCACCCCCGCGCGGATCAGGCGCACCCACCGTTCGAGGCCATCCGTCGTGGTCAGATCGAGCCCGGCCAGCGCCTCGCGCACGCCCAGCCGCTCGCCGAGGATCTGCGCGCGGACCGCCGGCTCGGTCGCGCCGCGCGCGACGCCGACGCGGACCAGATAGGGCCGAAGTTCGGGGAAGCGCGCGCCGATCTTGGCCGTCACCTCGTCCGCTGCGCGGTGCGTGTTGGCGAGGATCAGGAGTGGGCGACGCGTCGGCTCGTCGCTGGCGGCGAAGAAGTCGCGGCGGGCGATCGCGTGGGCCAGCACGGCGATCGTGGAGGTCTTGCCGGTGCCGGGTGGTCCCTGGAGGAGCATGAGTTCGCCCGGCGCGAGGGCGAGCGCCGCGCCGAGCGCCCGCCGCTGATCGGCGTTGAGCCCTGGCGCGTCGTCCGGCGTTGCCGGGGCGGCGAGCGGTGCCGGTTCCGCCGTGCCGAGGAGGATCTGCGCCAAGTGCGGCAGCTCCGTCGCATGCAGTTGTCGCCCGCTCGCCGTGGCCCCGCGACTCGCGCCGAGGAGGAAGTCGGTCAGCCCCTGGCGCTGCCAGGGGGAGTGAAACGGGAGCGCATCGACCCGATAGCGCCCGCTCGCGCTCGGTGGCAGCGTGTCGCGCAGCTCCGCCGCCACCGTATTGCCGCCGACCGCGCTGAGCGTCCCCTCCACCGAGAGGAGTTCGCCGGGGGCGTGGTCGGCAGGGGTGACGAGGACGCGATCGTCCTCGCGGAGGCGCGTCTCGATCCGGTCGCGGCGGGCGAAGCGCACCGCGCGCACCCCTCCCCCGGCCTGCGGCGTCAGGTCGCCGATGCTGACGCCCTCCTGCCCTTCCAGCGTCCCCTGCGCGGTCGTCGCCAGATGGTGCAGCGCCTCGCGCCCGGTGCGGTCCTCGTCGCCGAGCTGGCGGTGGAACCAGACCCAGTAGGCATAGAGTTCCTGCGGCAGGTGCCGGAAGAAGTTGGCGACCGGGGCGCGACCGTGACCCTGCGCCGCCTCGCAGATGCCGCGCGCGGCGGCGGGGCAGATCTGGCAGGGAGTCGAGGTGGCGTGCAACGACCAGTCGCCGCCGACCTCGCGGACGCGCCGCCCCAGCCCGGCGATCGTGTCGATGCGCTGACGGTCGTAGCCGGTCAGCAGCCCGGACATCAGCAGGAAGCCGACATTGCGCGACTGGGCCAGCAGATCGGTCGCGCGATCGTTGCCGCCATCGGCGAGGCGCGCGCGGGCGCGGCGGACGATCGGGTGATCGTCCAGCGGCACCTCGGTCGCCTCGTCGTCCTCGATCGCCTCGATGAACGTCTCGGCCTCGCCTCCCCCCAGGGCGCGGACGATCTCGCGGTAGGCGAGCGCCTGCAAGCCGCCGGGGCGGGCGATGCCGGTCAGCGGGTCTTTCTCCGCGCCGAAGCCACCGCCGGTCTTGACCTCGTGCAGCGTCTCGACCGTGCCCAACGCCCCATTTGCCGTGCTGGGGCGATAGACGAGACGATCGGCGCGCCCGCTGATCCCCCGCCCGGGCGCGAAGAAGAGGCGTTCTTGCAGTAGCGCGCGCGGATCCCCGGCGGGCGGGATCGTCTCGTCCAGCCGACCCAGGATCAGGTCGCGCGCGGCGAGCGGGCGGCGGTGGATCGCCTTCGGTCGTCCGCTCGGGCGATCGAGGAGGAGGTGGGCGAAGTCGGTCGCCCAGGTGCGCGCGACCGCCTCGATGTAGGCCGCGCCGATGTCGTCGGCGTCGTCCCCGCCCACGCGCGCGGTGGCGGCGGCGCGATACCCGGCGTGGACGGCGTTGCCGACGGTGAAGGTCGGCGCGGTCGCGTCGCGCGTCGGATCGCGGTCCACCCCGACGAAGCCGGTGTAGAAGGCGGCGAGCGGGCAGCCGTAGACCGTCTCCAACTGCCCGCCGGTGAGGGTCCATTCCGGGGCGATGATGAACTTCAGCGGCACGATGATGGTGCCGCCGGTGCTCGTCTCCGCCGCGACCGCCTTGAGGAGTTGCAGGCGCAGGCGTTCCGGGCGACCCCCTTGCGCCAGCCCGGCGAAGGCGCGTTCGAGCGTGGGGAGGTAGTGGGAGAAGGAGGCGCTGCGGTCGCTGCCGGGATACCACTCGCCGCCGAAGACGTAGGCCCGCCCGAGCGCCCCTCCCGCCTCGGTCGTCAGGCGCAGGGCCAGCCGCCCGCGATGCGACCACTTGTCATCGCGCGTGGCGATGACCGGGAGATCGAGGCGTTGCGGCGTGCCGCTCTGCGCGCGCAACGCGGCGAAGGCGGCGGCGATCTGCGTGGCGTCCTGGGGCATCGGCGTGCTCTCTCCCGCCGTTACGGCACGTATGGCGTGGTCGTGAGGCCCGGCACGGGGCCGACGCGGTAGCCATCGTAAGTGATCGCGCCGAGCGCGCCGAGGAGCGTCAGTTCATCGGCCAACTCGCCACGCTCGAACGCCGCCTCCCCGGCGGTGCCATCGTGCGCCAGCGCCGCGAGGCTTTCGTCGAGCAGCACCGTATTGAGGGTGAAGATCGTCTGTGGCCCGCGCGTGGCGAGGGTCGCCAGGATGCGCCGGGCGAGCGGCAGGGTCAGGGCGGCGTCGGCCACCTGCCGTCGGATCGCCGGGTCGCGGCGCGCGCGGTCGCCGAGGGGCGTGAGGCGAAACTTCTTGCCGCTGCGCCCCGCCGCGCCCTCGCTGAAGAGCCGGGCGAAACGGCACCCGGCGCGCAAGGGGCAGCCGTGCTCGTCGCAGGTGGGGATGCGCTGGCGGATCGGCTTGACCAGCGTGAGGGCCGCGAGCGTTTCCACGCCGACGAAGCCCCCCGCGCGCGACCGATACTGGCAGCCGATCCCGTCATCGGTCGCCAGGAGCGCCGCGCGCAGGGCATCATCCCCCGCGACCTCCGATGTTGTCCGTTCCAGTACGATCATGCCGCGCACCTCCCGCATATGTCCGTACACACGGTAGTGTAACACGACCGTGCGGTGTGATCGCGATCACATCGCCGCCGTGATCGGGCGCATAACGCGCGGACCTTCCCCGGTCCTATGCTGAAAGCAGAGAGTTAAGCCACACGGTGGTGGTGATTGATAGGAGCGAGAGATGAGCGCGACGATGGGGCGGACGGCAGAGCAGGGACAAGCGATGGGGCTAGGCGAGCCGAGCGGCGACGATGTGCTGATCGCACGGGTGCGCGCCGGCGAGCAGGAGGCGTTCGCCATGCTGATCGAGCGCCACAAGCGGATGGTCTACAACGTCGCCTATCGCCTCCTCGGGAACGCGACGGATGCGGAGGACGCGGCGCAGGAAACCTTCCTGCGCGTCTATACGCGCCTCGCCACCTATGTGCCGGATGGGCGTTTCGGGGCGTGGCTCGGGGCGATCTGCTCGCACTGGTGCATCGATACGATGCGCGCACGCGGGCGGCGGGTGCAGACGGTCGCGCTCGGGCGGGTGCCGGAATGCGAGCGCTTCATCAGCCGGGTCGCAGGACCGGAGGAATTGGCTCTCCGGCGGGCGGGGCACGACGAGATGCAGGCGTGGTTGGCGGACCTGCCTGCGTCGTATCGTGCGGTGCTGGTGCTGCGCTACTACCAGGAGTTGTCGTATGCCGAGATCGCCGATACGCTGAGTGAGCCGGTCTCCACGGTGCGGATGCGCCTCTTCCGCGCGCGCAATCAACTCAGCAAGCTCGTCGCGGAAACCGAGCAGGGGCGCGCGACGACACCGCCGATGGCGCTCCTCTCGGCATAGCAAGAGCGGGCGGGGATGCCTTCCCCGCCCGCTCTTGTTCGTGGGCGCCATCGTTGCTGATCAGTTGTTAGGCGTCGCGCCGTTGCCGGGCCGCCTCGAAGAGGATCACCGCCGAGGCCATCGCCGCGTTCAGCGATTCCAGGCCACCCGCGAGCGGGATCGCGAGGAGGTCGGTGCAGCGCTCCCGCCCCTCCGGGCTGATGCCGCGATCCTCGTTGCCGATGATCAGCGCCGTCGGCTGGGTGAGATCGGCACCGGTGTAAAGCGTTTCCCCTCCGGCGTCCGCACCCCAGACCGCCGCACAATTCGCCAACTCGCTATCCAGCAGATCCCACCCGACATTCGAGCGGAGGGCGAGGCGGAAATGCACGCCCATCGCCGCGCGGACCACCTTGGGATTGTAGAGATCGACCGTGCTGGCGGTGGTGTAAAAGGCGGTCGCCCCGGCCCCGAGCGCGGTGCGGAGCATCGTGCCGAGATTGCCGGGATCGCGGACGCCATCGGCGATGACGAGCAGGGGGACGCCCGGCGCGTGCGGCGTATTCTCCGGGAAGGGGAGGATGCCCGCGATACCGGATGGCGTCTCCGTCTCGCCGATCGTCTTCATCACCTGCGGCGTCACTTCCAGGACGCGCATGTGCCGCCCCGGACCGTCGGCGCGCTGCTCGGTGAGGGTGATCAGCAAGCGCTCCTGCTCATCGCCATCGCCGAGCAACTCGCGCGAGATGAAGATGACGCGCGGGATCGCCCCCGCGTCGGTCGCTTCGGTGAGCGCCCGCACCCCCTCGACCAGGAAGGCGCGCTCGCGTTGGCGATCGCGCCGCTTGCTCAAGGAGCGCGCTAATTTGACCGAGGGATTGTCGAGACTCGTGATCGTGGTGACCATAAGGGCTCCGTTAAGCGGCGAGCAGGCCAGTAGGCGAGTACTACGGTAAATACTCGATCTACTCGCCTACTGGCCCTAGTACTACAGCGACACTTTGACGTTCGTACTGGGCTCCTGCCCGCCAATGGTAGTTTGGTAGGCCGCGAACGTACTCGTCTTGGCACCGAAGAACAGGATAAGTGTCGCTGTAGTACTAGTAAGCCTACTTCTCTTAGGCGTGAACCTGGCGGGCTGCCAGAGCGGCGGTCTCCGCCGGAAGCGCGATCCGTGCGGCGTCGGCGATCTGCGCGAAGGCCGCGCCATCGTGGACGGCGAGATCGGCCAACATCTTGCGATCGACCTCGATGTTCGCCAGCTTCAGCCCCTGCATGAACCGCCCGTAGGGGAGGCCATTGAGCCGCGCCGCCGCGTTGATGCGGGTGATCCACAGGCGGCGGAACTGGCGCTTGCGCGCCTTGCGGTCGCGGTAGCTGTACTGCATCGCCTTCAGGAGCGCCTCGTTCGCCCGGCGGAAGAGCCGGTTGCGGGTGCCGTAGTACCCCTTTGCGCGGGTGATTATCCGGCGGTGACGGGCATGCGCCGCGACACCGCGCTTCACTCGGACCATTGTTCCTCCTAGCTCGCGCTCATCGTGTTCGTTGCTTTCGTCGGGATGGTGCGGGGCTTACTTGCCGCCGTATGGCAGGAGCTTCTGCACGCGCTTGCGATCGGCGGGGGCCAGCACGATCATCCGGTCGAACTGGCGCTTCACGCGCGACGACTTGCGGCGGCGGAAGTGACTCTTCATCCCCTTGGCGTGGCGGACCAGCCCGGTGCCGGTCACATCGAAGCGCTTCTGTGCACCCTTGTGGGTCTTCATCTTCGGTCCCTTAGCCATGAATTCCCTCCCTTAACTCTCGATGCGGCCCCGCCGGTGCTGGCGTTGGCACGCCTTACTGACGCCGACCAACGCCGCAGGCGATAGACACCTGCGGCGTGCGGCGGCGATGCCGCCGGGTCGGACTTCGTTGTTACTGCGCCGGGGTCGAAGCCTCGGTGGCCTCTTCCGGCGGTTGCGGCGCGGCTTCCTCGATACCCGCCAGGTCACCGATGGTCGCCTCGGCCCGCCGTGGGGTGGTGGTGTCCTCACGGTTGGCGGCGGGTGCCTGCGGCACCGGCTGCTTCTTCGGTGCCAGCATCGCCGACATGTTACGCCCTTCCAGGCGCGGCACCGACTCGATGATGGCGTGCGGCCCGAGCTGCTCAAGCATCTTGTCGAGCAGCGCCCGGCCAACTTCCGGGTGGACATTCTCACGCCCACGGAAGAGCACGGTCAGCTTGACCTTGTCTCCCTCGCCGAGGAATTCCTTCGCCCGCCGCGTCTTGGTGTCGAGGTCGTGATCGTCGGTCTTCGGACGCAGGCGAATCTCTTTGATGGTGATCGCCTTCGAATTCCGGCGCGACTCGCGCTCCTTGCGGGATTGCTCGTAGCGTTCCTTGCCCCAGTCCATGATCCGGCACACCGGCGGCATGGCGTTCGGGGCGACCTCGACGAGATCGAGGCCACGCTCGCGAGCGATTTGCAGCGCCTGGAAGGTCGGAATGATCCCCAGTTGCTGCCCTTCCTCGTCGATCAGGCGCACTTCACGGATACGAATCCGCTCATTGACACGAACTGGTTTGCTTATATCTGCCCCCTATAGAATGCAGGACGTTTTTTTGTGCCCGCACCTCGCCACAGCGGAGTCAGCGGGCAAGCACTAGAAACGGCGGCCCCGTTGGGCTGCCGCTGCGTCCGGTAAGTATACCCGTTTGGATGCCATTTCGTCAATGGTGCCGTCGCGGCCTCGCCTGGTATGCGGTCGCGGATACCGACAGCATACCAGGGTTATGCCCCGGCGATCTGCTATACTGAGAGGCGGGTTTGTGACGCACGTCACAAGAGCGCCTCGCCTGCCACGCATGCATGGGGCGACGGGCCGACTCCGATCGATGCGCGCCCGACCCTTGTCGCCGGGGGGTGGCAGCAATCGAAACCTACGCGCAGGAGGAAGCGCCTGTGTCGCATTCGCCCGAGGCGCAGCGGATCGCTCCGGTGCCGCCGCCGCAACCGGCCCAACCGATCGATCTCGGCTGGGTAAGAGACCTGATGGCGCGCGAGTATAACGCGCGCGACTGGCGCGAAGCCCAGGAATTAACCCTGCTCGCCCTGATGGATATCCAGGAGCACTGGGGCTACTGCTCGCAGGAGGCAGCCGCCGTTGTCGCCACGCATCTCGGCGTCGAGTTGCAACGCGTCTACGCCCTCCTGACCTTCTACGGCGATCTCCGCACGACCCCTCGCGCCGACAATGTCTACGTCGCCTGTGACGGTGCCGCGTGCAACGTCCTCGGCGCGGGTCGCCTGGTCGAGCAGCTCTTCGAGCGTCTCGCTATCGTGCGGAAAGGGCAGACTAGCCCCGATGGCAAGGTCACGATGGAGATCTTCTCCGGGTGCATGGGAGCCTGCCAGATCGGCCCGATGGCGACCGTCAACGGCAAATCCTACGGTCATCTCACCCCCGAGAAGGTCGATCGCATCCTAGATGCGTTGCTGAAGGATTAGTGGGCGAGTGGCCGTAGTGGGCCAGTGGGCGAGTAAACGATAGAGCGCACCCTGTGTTCTCGCCCACTGGCCCACTGGCCCACTGGCGACGAAGGAGCCCCCATGTCCGATCGTGCCCCTTTCGATGCGTTGCAGGCCAGCGCGAGTGCGGCGTGGCAGGCGCTCCAGCAGAATGAGCGGACGGTCGTCACCGTGAACATTCATGGCGGTAGCCTGCCCGTCGGTGCGGAGAATATCTACAAGCACCTGATCTTCCAGTGCGAGACGCGCCAGCTCCCGGCGATCGTCCGCAAGACCGGTACGCTCGGTTTCGAGTTCGCCGAGACGATCGTCCAGGTCAAGCGTCCCAATGCGCCGACGATCGTCTACGGCCATATCGGCGAGGACGATGTGGTCGAGTTGATCGACCGCGCTATCGTCGGCGATGGCCTCTGGCCCGAGAAGGCGCTCGGCTGGCTGGAGCCGCAGGGGCTGGTGGTGGAGCCGCCGCTGACCCTGGCTGCCTCGGCGGATGCGGCGGGGCTGACGGACTATCGCGGTATCCCGCCGCTGAAGCGCCATCCTTTCCTGCGGCGGCAGACGCGCTGGCTCTCGCGCAACTGGGGGCGGATCGACCCGGAAAGCATCGAGGAGTACATCGCCGAAGGGGGCTACCAGGGCTTCGTCAAGGCGCTGACCGCGATGCGCCCGGAGGAGGTCATCGACGAGATCAAGCGGGCCAACGTCCGTGGTCGCGGCGGCGCGGGTTTCCCGATGGGCATCAAGTGGGAGTCCGGTGGCAAGGCACCGAACAGCCAGAAGTACGTCATCTGTAACGGTCACGAGGGCGAGCCGAACGTCTTCAAGGATCGCCGTCACTTCGAGAGCAACCCGCACATGATCCTCGAAGGGATCATGATCGCCTGCGTCGCGATCGGCGCGACGATCGGCTACGCCTTCATCGGCGGCGAGTTCCCGCTGGGGATCAAGCGCTTCAAGCAGGCGGTCCGGGACGCCGAGCGGGTGGGCCTGCTCGGCACGAACATCCTTGACAGCGGCATCGACCTGGAGATGCGGATTCGCATCGGCGGCGGTGCCTATATCTCCGGCGAGGGTTCGGCGCTGATCTACTCGGTGCAGGGCGATCGCCCGCAACCGCGCACGAAGCCGCCGCGCTCGGTGGAGTACGGGCTGTGGGGCAAGCCGACCGTCGTCAATAACGTCGAGACCCTCGCCAATGCGCCGGACATCATCATGCGCGGCGGCGACTGGTTCCATTCCCTCGGCCCGGAACACTCCACCGGGACGAAGCTCGTCACCCTCTCCGGGCCGATCGAATACACCGGGGTCTCGGAGATCGTGATGGACGGGGTCACGATCCACGACCTGATCTACGAGATCCACGGCGGCATGCGCGAGGGCTCGGAGTTCAAAGGTTTCCAGACCGGTGGCGTCTCCGGTGGTTGCCTCCCGGCTGATGAGTTGCACTATAAGGTCGATTTCGAGGATATGAACAGCGTCGGCGGGATGCTCGGCTCCGCCGGTTTCATCGTCCTCGATCAGCGCACCACGGCGGTCGAGTGGGCGCGCTATCTGATGAATTTCAACGCCGACGAGTCGTGCGGCAAATGCACCCCCTGCCGCCTCGGCTGCCCGGCGCTGACCGAGGTGCTCGATCGCATCCGCTACGGCACCGGCGAGGAAAGCGACCTCGATCTGATCAACTACACCGGCAAGCAGATCATCGAGATCTCGCTCTGCGGGCTGGGACAGGCCGCGCCCGCCCCGATCCTCAGCCTGCTCCAGAACTATCGCGCCGACTTCATGTCGTATATTGATGACAAGCGCAACCCGGCCACCGGGGAGTATCTGCCCGGCGCGACCGAACTCCACGCCCTCACCCCCGGCACGCACCGCGTGATCGACGATCCGTACCGGATCGGGCGCGAGGTCCAGCGCGCGCCGCTGATCACACCAGGGCGCGAGATCGGCTCCGAGCAGAAGAATCGCAAGGGCGACATCGCCGACGCCGATCCGCGCCGCGCCGCCAAGCCAGAGGACGAAGCGCTGATGCAGCGCCCCTAGAGCAACGCGCGTTGTGCGTGGCCCGGTCGGTCCGACGATGCGGGCAGCCATAGGCGGCACCGGCGCAGCCCGCCTGCGTACCGCTGTAGTCTCCCACTTCCTCACCGCAATAGGGAGCACGAAGGCCGGGGCGATCAATTGATCGCCCCGGCCTTCGTGCTCCCTATAAATATCGTGCCCCTCTCCCCGGCCCTCTCGGTGCCTCTGCGCCTCCTGTTCCGTCCCTTCGCTCGTTCTCTGCGTCTCTGAGGCCAACGGCCCTTTTCAGAGCGTGACCCGCTGCCCCCGCCCGGTCGCCTCCGCGCGCTCGACCGCGAAGCGGGCCACGGCGATGTCCTGCACCGCGTTCCCCACCGACTTGAACAGGGTGATCTCATCGGCGCTCGTGCGCCCCGGCTGCTCGCCGCTGACGACATGCCCGAGCTCCGTCCCCAGGTGCGCCCGGTCGATCAATCCCGCTTCCAACGGCGCGATCAGGTCGCCCGCCTCGGCCAGCGCCGCCGCGATCTCGTCCACCACCACGCGCGCGCGGACCACCGTGCCAGCCGGGATCTCCCGCATCGTGTGGTTGTAGGCTCCGACCGCATTGATGTGGGTGCCGGGGCGGAGATCGGCGTCCTCGAAGACCGGTGTCGTGGCGCTCGTCGCGGCGCAGATGATGTCCGCGCTCGCCACCGCCGCGCGCAGATCGTCCGCCACCGTCGCGCGCGCACCGAGTTCGGGCAACTCCGCGCGCAGGCGCTCCACCAGCGCTTCGGCGCGGGCGCGCGTCCGCGACGCGACCACGATCCGCTCGATGCCGGGGCGCGCGGTGCAGGTCGCCCAGATCTGCGTGAAGGCTTGTGCCCCCGCGCCGATGCAGAGGAGTGTTCGCGCGTCCGGGCGGGCCAGGAGTTCCGTCGCCTTGCCAGAGACCGCACCGGTGCGGAGCGCCGTCAGGAAGGTGCCATCGAGGAGGGCCAGCGGTTGCCCGGTCTCGGCGTCGAGGAGCGCGATCAGCGCCAGGATCGTCGGCAGGCCACGCGCGGCGTTCGTCGGGAAGACCGAGACGACCTTCAGCCCCAGCCCGCCCACCGCCGGCACCGCCGCCGGCATGAAAAGGCTGACACCGCCGAGTTCGGCGTTGTGGAGCGGCGTTCGCAGCGGCGCTTGTGCCCGCCCGGCGGAGAGCTCCGCGAAGGCGACGCCCATCAGGCGGATCGCCTCCGCCATCGGCACCAGTTCCCGCACATCGGCGGCGGAGAGAATCAGCACCGGTATACCCCCTGTTGTACGGCAGCGCCCCGCTATGCGGGGGTCGTTCCTATTCCTCGTCCTCGCGTCCTTCGCTGGCTCGCAGTTGCGCCCGGTACTGCGCCAGGATGTCCTCCCACGGCGGCGGATCGATGACCATCGTCGCCTCCAACTCGCGCAAGGCGGCGCTCGCCTCGTCGCGCTGGTTGCGCCACTCCTCGGAGAGGTAGCGCACCGTCTTGGGATTGTGCCCGGCCAGCAATCGCTCGTAGGTGCGGACGCGCGTTTCGAGCGCTCGGCGGCGTCCGCGCAGGTAGATCTTGCGGTAGAAGTCGTCCTCCAACCAGTCGTAGCGATCGAGGTAGCGCGCCGTCAGCGCCTCGACGTGCGCCGCCGCATCCTCGCGCACCGCCTCGCGCAGTTGCCGCTCGAAGTCGGCCAGGATCCCCGCCCGTTGCAGGCTCTGTAGGTATTGCTCCATCGAGTGGCTCCAGTGGTCGTAGTGGGCGAGTGGGCCAGTAGAGAGTCGTCGGTCGTCGGTCGTCAGTTAAGTTATACCGTTAGGACTTACGCAGTTGAACGTGGTTCCGGCCCGAATTCACGCCTGATTCGTGCTCAACTGCGTAAGTCCTAACCGTGTTAGCGCGTACTTCGTCGTTCGTCCTTCTTCGTACTTTTCTGGCCCACTGGCCCACTCGCTCCACTTCGCCCACTACACGACGTACTTCTCCACGATCGGCTCGCCCTCCGTGAAACGGGTCGGGCGCAGCGCGTGGATATCGAGCGTGGTCGCGCGACCATCGAGGATGATCTCGGCCAACAGCAGTCCGGTGGCCGGGCTGTGCTGGAAGCCGTGACCGCTGAACCCGGTCGCGCAGTAGAAGCCGCGCAACTGCGGGAAACCGCCGATCAGCCCGTGCGCGTCCGGGGTCATGGCGTAGAAGCCCGACCAGCCGCCGACGATCCGCGCCTGTGCGAAGGCGGGGAGGCGGTCGAGCGCGAGTGCGGCGGTGTGCTCCGCCCAGTCGGGCGCGAGGTGCTTGATCAGGCCGGGTGGCTCGGCGTCGTCCGACTTGCCCCACCAGAAGCCGCCCTCGTGCGGGCGGAACCAGAGGCCGGACGCCATATCGACCGTCAGCGGTGCGCCCGCGTCGGTTCCGGCGCAGGGCGCGGTGCGGAAGACCTGGCGGCAAACCGGCTCCATCGGCAGCGCGATCCCGGCCAGCGTCGCGACCTCCGTCGCCCACGGCCCCGCCGCATCGACAATGATCGGGGCCGTGATCGTGCCATCATGGGTCGTGACGCCGATCACCCGGTCGCCCGCCGTGGTGATGCCAGTGACGGGGCAACCCTCGAAGACACGCACGCCGAGTGCCTCGGCGCGGCGGGCGAGCGCGGTGGCGACGAGCGGCGGTCGCGCCCAACCATCGTCCGGGCAGTAGGTCGCGCCGAGGAGATCGTCGGTGCGTAACCCCGGCACGAGCGCCGCGATCTCCCCCGGATCGAGCCAGCGGACCGGCGCGCCAATCCCCTGCTGCATCGCCAGATTGGTGCGGAACTCCGTCACCTGCGCCTCGTCGTTGAGGAGGAAGAGGTAGCCCTGTTGGTGGACATCGACCGGCGTGCCCAGCCGCTCCCGCGCGTCGAGGAAGTAGGGGAGGCTGAGCCGCGTCATCTGCACGTTGATCGCCGTGGAGAACTGCTGACGGAAGCCGCCCGCGCCGTCGCCGGAAGCACCCTGCGCGATCCGGTTGCGCTCCAGGACGACCACATCGGTGCAGCCGCGCGCCGCCAGGTGGTAGGCGATGCTCGTGCCGACCACCCCGGCCCCGATCACGATCGCGTCCGCGTGCCGGGGGATGATTGCGTCCATGTGTTCCCCTTCGTTGCCGATAGCGTCATCGCCGCATTATAGCGCGCAAAAATAGCGGACCGCCCCGCACTACGATAGCGCGGGGCGGTTGTCGGCGTGAATCAGTCCGCTGCCATCGCCCCCGGCACGGGCGCGGCGACGCGCGTGAGCCAGGCGGTCGGGATGACGCCACGGATCGAGGCATCGACGATCTCGACCGGGTGAACCGTCGGGATCGCCTCGCCGAGCCGCCCGAGCGCCGCCCCGATCTGGAGGAGGCAGCCCGGATTGGCGGTGGCGATGACCTCCGGCGCGGTCTCGAGGATGTTGCGCGCCTTGCGCGCGCCGAGCTGGTCGGCGGCGGCGGGCTCCACGAGGTTGTAGATCCCGGCGCTGCCGCAGCAGATCTCCGCCTCCGGGATGTCGAGCAGTTCCAGGCCGGGGATGCCGCGCAGGACCGCGCGCGGCTGGCGGCGAATCCCCTGCGCGTGGCCGAGGTGGCAGGCGTCGTGGTAGGCGACGCGCAGCGGCACCGGCCCTCGCGGCGCGATCGGCTCCAACTCGGCCAGGAACTCGGAAACATCGCGGACCCGCTCCGAGAAGCGGCGGGCGCGGTCGGCGTAGGCGGGGTCGTCGCGCAGCAGGTAGCCATACTCCTTCAGCGTCGAGCCGCACCCCGCCGCGTTGACGACGATCGTCTCGACCTCGGCACGGTCGAAAGTGTCGATCAGCTTGCGCGCCCGTTCGAGGCCGCCTTCCTCGCGCCCGGCGTGGAAGTTCAGCGCGCCGCAGCACCCCTGCTCCTCCGGCACCACCACATCGCACCCCTCCGCCGCTAGCACGCGGATCGTCGCGGCGTTGACCGGATCGAAGAAGACGCTCTGGACGCAGCCGGAGAGGACGCCGACGCGGTGGCGCTTCATCGCCGTGGCCGGGGTGAACGCCGGATTCCTGGCGAACATCGCGCCGAGCGACACCGGCGGCAGCACCGCGTCCATCCCGAGCAGGCGTTCCGGGATGATCCGTCGCGCGAGTGGCGACGCGGTCAGCTTCTTGATCCCGCTCCGCTGGTAGAGCCAGAGGAAAGGGATGGTGGCGCGCAGCCGGGCGGGGTGCGGGAAGAGGGCGAAGAGGAGCGAGCGGAAGGCGTCATCGAGCGGGGCGCGGTCGTAGCGGCGCTCGACCTGGGCGCGCGTCGCCTCGATCAGCTTCTCGTATTGCACGCCAGACGGGCAGGCGGTGACACAGGCCATGCAGCCGAGGCAGAGATCCATGTGCCGGGTGAATTCCTGCGTCATCCCGATCTCGCCATCGGAGGCCATCTTCATCAGGTAGATGCGCCCGCGCGGCGAGTCCATCTCCTCGCCCCAGAGGAGATAGGTGGGGCAGGTGGGGAGGCAGAAGCCGCAGTGGACGCAGTCCTCGATCAGGTCCGGTTCGGGCGGGTGGTGGTTGTCGAAGGCGCGGAGGAGGTCCGGGTACGGATGCCCCTCGACCCGCCCGACACCCTGCGTCGCCGCCGCCCCTCCGGCCCCCGCGACGCCGATCCCTTGCGCCCCGGCGAGCGGGCGATCCATCCCCGCCGCCTGCGCCGCCGCCTGCATGTGCGCCGGCTCGGGGCCACGCGGCAATTCATCCGGCTCCGCCGCCCGCGCGGCCTGCTGATAGGCGCTCGGATCGCCAACCCGCCGCGATGGCGCATCGTGCGGCCCGGCACCGTTCCCTGTCGTCATCGCGTCCTATCCTCCCCCACGGACGCGCCCGCAAGTGGCGTGCCCTGTCCTTGTCGCAATGGTCGCGCGGCGGGTGTGCGTCCCCCGCCGCCGAAACGCCCGATCGGGCTTCAGATGCCGCCGACGAAGCGGCCCGGATTGAGTGTACCGTGCGGATCGAATTGTGCCTTGACCCGGCGCATCAGCGCGATGGCCGCGCTCGGTCCCCACGGATCGAGTGCCGCCAGCAGGCCCGGCGGCGCATCCTCGATCACCAGACTCCCGCGTCGTGCGACCGCCAACGTGCGCGCCTCGGCGATAGTCGCGGCGAGGGCACTTTCCGCGCCTTGCAGGCGGACCGCCACGATGCCCTGCCCCGCGTGCGCCCGCCACGCGCCACCGACCGCGTTGCGCGCCGCGATCGTTTCCAGCGCCGCCAACCAGCCGCGTACCTCACCCGGCAGCAGCATCGCCTTCAACAGGGCCATCGCGCCGCCGCTCGCCCCCGCCTGCGGTGGGATGGTGGCCGCCTGCCAGTGCGCGGCCTCGTCATCACTGGTCAGCGTCTCGCTCGTCGCGGCGAGCGGCCCGGCCAGGGCCAGGAGTTCGCGCACCTGATCGGCGCAGGCCGCCGTGCTCCCCTCGAAGCGGATCGTCAGCGTCTGCGCGGCCTCACCGAGGGTGCCGGTCAGGTCGATCGCGGAGGGGACGAGGACCGTCGCGAGGAGTCGCACGGCCAGCGCACCGAGCCCGTCGCCGTCCGTCGAGCGCAGGAGCACGGTGCTGGCGCTCGCCTCGCGCGGGTAGACGCGGAAGGTGGCGGTGACGATCGCGCCGAGGGTGCCGAGCGAGCCGGTGAAGAGCTTCGGCAGATCGAAGCCCGCCACATTCTTGACGACCTTGCCGCCCCCCTTGGCGATCGTGCCATCCGCGCGCACGATCCGCACGCCGATGATCTGATCGCGGACCCCGCCGTAGCGGAGCCGCTGCGCGCCGCTCGCCGCCGTGGCGACGATCCCGCCGATCGTGGCGTCTGCGGGCAGGGCCGGATCGAGCGCGAGCCATTGCCCCGCCTTGCCGAGCGCCGCCTGGAAGTCGGCCAGCGTCATCCCGGCCTCGACGGTCGCGGTCATGTCGCCCGGCTCGTGCTCAACGAGACGCGCCAGCCCGCGCGTGCTGAGCAGGATGTCGGCCCCGGTCGGCGGCGTGCCCAGGCCGAGCTGTGTCCCGCCCCCCCGGATGACGACTTTCAACCCCTCGGCATCCGCGAAGGCGAGGATCGCCGCGACCTCGTTTTCATTCGTCGGCTCGACCACGACCGTCGGGCGGACCCCCGCGACCGTGTCCGCCGCCGTCGCCGGACGCGCCGCGCCGCCCGCGCGCTCCCCGAGCGCCACGCCCAACGCCTCCGCCGACCAGGCCCGTGTCTCTAGCGCCATACGTCCTCCATCAGGGTCGTGTAGTATGCAGCGGCGCGATGGGCGTGGCGCGGTGGAGCGGTTATTTGCGTCATGGTACCCCTGCCCGCGCTACGTCGCCGGGCTTCCCCGCCCCGTTGTCACGATCGGCGCGTACGGTGGCCGTTACGCACCCCGCCGCGCTATCATCCTCGGCCAACCGCTTCCGCCCCACCGCTGAGTTCGATCGCAAATGACCAATCTTCGGCAGCGTCCGACCCTCGCGACATCGTCGCGAGCGTCACCGTCAGTTGCCGCGCCGCCTCGTCCAACGCCGGTGCGAAGCGATAGGTGAAGCGCCACTCGTGATGCCCGGCCCGCCCACCACCCGTGCCGCCGTGCATGATCGCGCCGTACTCCCCCCCGCGATCATCCGCAGCCGTCACCGCGAAGTATGACATCGGCGGGCGCGGCGCGTCGGTGAGCAGCCGGAAGGTGCCGACGAAGCCGTTGCCGTACAGTTCCAGGGCGGCGAAGGTGAGGCTTGCCGTACCAGCGGCGTGCCGCTGCGCGACCGGGATCACCCGCACGAGGTCATCGAGCGGCTCGGTCAGTCGCGGGTCGCGCGGGGCTGGCAGCGGGCGACCGCCCCCGCCGCTCCGCCAACCGCTCGGACCGCCGGGTGCGTCCGCCCCGATCGGCGGTGCCAGATCGCCACCTTCTCGCCTCTTACAGCGTTTTGCAGAGTAATGTGGTGGGGAGGAATGAGCAGATGCCGTTACCGCGCTTCTCTGCTACCGTGATGAGCCCACCAGATATCCCTGCAAAGCGCTGTAGCGAGCCAGTCCGGCATCAGTTCGCCGATGCGCGTCCGTAGCGCCGATTCGCGCGCCCGGAACTCCTCGCGCGACCGCTCCAACTCACGCACCGCCGCCCGCAGTTCGTCCGGCGCGTCGTGCGGCAGCTGCTCGGAAGACAGTTCGCGCAGCGCGCCGCCGGACTGCGACAGTTCCCGGATCACCCGGGCGCGCAGGTCTTGCAGGCGTACGCCGAGGCTTTCCAGCACCCCGGCGGCGACCCCGCTCCCCTCGCGGACGAGCCCCAGCAGCAGATGCTCCGTGCCGATGTAGTGGTGGTTCAGCCGACGGGACTCGTCGACCGCCAGCTCGATCACCTTCTTGGCGCGCGGGGTCAGGCCGATCGCGCCCATGAACATCGTCTCGCCGCGCCCGACGATGGACTCCACGGCGGAGCGGACCTTCGGCAGCTGCACGCCGAGATTGTTGAGGATGCGCGCGGCGATGCCGTCCCCCTCGCGCACCAGTCCGAGGAGGAGATGTTCGGTCCCGATGTAATTGTGGTTGAGGCGCTGTGCTTCCTCCTGCGCCAGGGTCAGCACGCGCCGCGCCCGCTCGGTAAACTTGTCGAATTTATCCGCCATACGGCCCCTCCTCTGCCCCGCGCCCTTCGCGGATCAGATTCCCCTAGAAGCGGTCCGCGATCCCCGCGATCTCCAGCGGGTGCGGCACGTACTTGCCCGGTGTCTCGCCGCAGAGGCGTGGCGTCGGATAGACCTTGCCGGGATTGCAACTGTTGTCCGGGTCGAACGCGCAGCTGATCATCTGGTGCGTCTCCATGTCGGCCTCGCTGAACATCGCCGACATGTAGGGGCGCTTCTCCACACCCACCCCATGCTCCCCGGTGATGCTGCCGCCGTGCGCGACGCAGGTCTTGAGGATGTCTCCCGCCAGATGCTCGGCCTTCTCGTAATCGTCGCGGTCAGGATAGAGGACGAGCGGGTGCAGATTGCCATCCCCCGCGTGGAAGACGTTGGCGACACGCAGCCCGTACTGCTCGCTCAGCGCCGCGATCTCGCGCAGCACCTGGGGCAGCGTCGTGCGCGGGATCACGCCGTCCTGCACGATGTAGTTGGGGCTGAGGCGACCCATCGCCGCGAACGCCGCCTTGCGGCCCTTCCAGAAGAGGGTACGCTCGTCGGCGTCGCGCGCGATGCGAACCTCCGTCGCGCCCGCCTTGCGGCAGAGCGCCTCCACCAGTTTCTGCTGCTCGTCCACCTCGACCGCGCGCCCATCGAGCTCCACCAGCAGCACCGCACCCGCATCGAGCGGGTAGCCCGCGTGGGTCGCCGCCTCGGTCGCCTGGATCGCCAGGTTGTCCATCATCTCGATCGCGGATGGGACGATCCCGGCGCCGATGATCCCCGACACCGCCTCCCCGGCCTCGTCGGTGGAGGCGAAGGCGACGAGCGAGAGGCGGATCGACTCGGCGCGGCGCACCAGTCGCAGGGTGATCGCGGTGCAGATGCCGATCATCCCCTCGGAGCCGACGAAGATGCCGGTGAGATCGTAGCCCGGTGTCTCCACCGTCGGCCCGCCGATCTCCACCACGTCGCCATCGGCGGTGACGATCTCCATGCCGAGGACGTGGTTAACGGTGAAGCCGTACTTCAGGCAATGCGCGCCGCCGGAGTTCTCCGCCACGTTGCCGCCGATCGAGCAGACCTGTTGGCTGGAGGGGTCGGGCGCGTAGTAGTAGCCATGCGGCGCGACCTTCTGCGTGACCCAGAGATTCAACACCCCCGGCTCGACGACGATTCGCTGATTGGGGAGATCGATGTCGAGGATGCGTTGCATTTTGCTGAGGCCGATCACCACGCAGCCCTCGATCGGCAGCGCGCCGCCGCTGAGCCCGGTCCCCGAGCCGCGCGGCACGAACGGCACGCCGTAGCGCTTGCAGAGGCGGACCACGTCGCGCACCTGGGCGGTGGAGGTGGGGAGCACGACGAGCGCGGGAGCCTGCCGGAAGACGGTCAGCCCGTCCGACTCGTAGACGCGCAACTGCTCCGGCTTGGTGATCAGCCCCTGCGGCCCGACGACCGCCTCGATCTCTCGCGCCAGTTCTTGCATCGTGTCGAGCATCGTCGCCATCGCCCTGTCTCCTGCCGCACTCCCCACGCGACCGCGTGCGCCGCTCTCTTCCCGCCATTGTCCCAGAAAGCGCGTCACCTGTGCAAAAACGTCGTGCGGCCTATCGTTCGGTCGCCGCGCCGTCGCGCGCCCGCGCCGACTCGTCGCGCGTCACGATCGCCCGGGCCACGCGCAATGAGGCCGCATCGATCATCTTGCCGTCGATCGTGATCGCCCCGCGCCCGGCGGTGGTCGCGCGCGCGTACTCGGCCAGCACCGTGCGCGCCCACGCGACCTGGGCGGATGGGGGCGAGAAGGCGGCGTTGGTCGCCGCGATCTGCCCCGGATGAATGCACCACTTGCCGTCGAAGCCGAGGACGCGCGCGATCCCCGCCGCCTGTGCGAAGCCGTCCGCGTCGCGGAATGAGGCGTATGGTCCGTCGATCGCGCGCTTCGCGAAGGCGCGTGCGGCGGTGACGATCCGGCTCATCACATGATGCCAGCGGTGGCCCGGATAGAGGCGGTCGTTCTCGTCCGGTTCGCCGATCGCGTCGAGCGGCATCCCGAGCGAGGCCGCGTAGTCGCCCATCCCGAAGATCAGCGCGTCGAGGCGCGGGGAGGCCGCCGCGATCGTGTCCACGTTCACACAACCGAGCGCCGTCTCGATCTGTGCTTCGATCGCGATCCGCCCGACCGGGAAGCCCTGCCGCAGCTCGATCTGCGTCAGCAGCGTAGCGACGAACTGCACGTCCGCCGCGCGGCTCACCTTCGGCACGATGATCGCGTCGAGCCGATCGCCCGCGCCCTCCACCACCTCGATCAGGTCGCGGTAGGCGAACGGGGTGTCGAGCCCATTGGGACGGAAAAGACGCAGGCGCGGCCCGAAGTCGAGGTCGCGCAAGGCGCTGACGACGTGCGCGCGGCTCGCCTCCTTCTCACCCGGCGCGACCGCGTCCTCCAGGTCGATGCAGATCGCGTCCGCCGCCGACCGCGCCGCCTTGGCGATCATCGCAGGGTTCGAGGCCGGGGTGATCAGGTAGGAGCGTGGGGAGGGGAGGGGCATGGGTTATTCCTTTGAGTATGTGGAGGCCGTTTCCGGCGCGGTGTGCCGGTGAACCCGCATGTCGGGATTGACAATTGACCATCCAATCGGCGCGGTGTGCCGATGGACTGAAGTCTCGGCTGGATGGCCTGCCGCCACGAAGTCCGCCTACGCGGACTGGAATGATGCGGGTGTGAACGCTTCGGCATCGGGTTCGAGTAAGGGCAGGAGGGTGTCGGTGCGATGGTGATGACGTTGATTGGCGATGTAGTCCGCTACCTGTCGGAGATGGCGCGGGCTGACCGAGAACGCTGCGTAACCACCCTGCCATTTGAAGAACTCGTCGGGCGCGAGTTGGTGCGTGACCAGGTGCGCCGACGTGCCTTTCAACTGTTTCAGCAATTCGGACAGGCTGATGGTTGCGGGCCAGCGGAGCAGCAGATGAACGTGATCCTCGACACCGCCGATAGCAAGCACCTCAACCCTGAGACGCTCGCACTCCGAACTGAGCGCGCGATGGACGCCGCGCTCGACCTCACCGACCAATAATGGCAACCGATCCCAGGTTCCCCAGGTGAGATGGACAAAGACCGCTATGCGCGTCTGATGTTGCATCTCCGACCTACATCCATACCAGCTGCATCCTTGCTTCGGATTGTTCCAGTCCGCGTAAGCGGACTTCGTGGCCGCAGCCATTCAGCCGGGACTTCAGTCCAACGGCCATCCATGCCGGATCTTAAGGCTGCGGCCACACCATCCCTACTCCAGTCCGATATACGCCGGTTGCGTCAGGAACTCCACGAAGTGCTTGGAGCCGACCAGCGCATCGAGGATGTCGGCGGCTTCCTGGTAGCGCCCGGCACCGCTGGCGGTGAGCTTCTCGAGCTGGGCGGCGCGGACCTCGTGGTAGAGCGCGATCGTGCAAGGCGTCCCGTCTTCGAGTTTCGCGCCGTTGTGGATCCACTGCCAGAGCTGGCCGCGCGAGATCTCGGCGGTCGCCGCATCCTCCATCAGGTTGTAGATCGCCGCCGCCCCATTGCCGAGGAGCCACGAATTGATGTATTGCAGGGCGACATCCACGTTCATGCGGAAGCCCTCGTGCGTGACCGTGCTGCCGGGGATGGTGAAGTTCTGGAGGTCGGCGGCGGTCACACGCACCTCGTTGCGCAGGCGCTCGCGCTGGTTCGGGCGGTCGCCGAGGATCTCGTCGAACGATTCGAGCGCGGTCGGTACGAGGTCGGGGTGGGCGACCCAAGAGCCATCGAAGCCGTCGTGCGCCTCGCGGTTCTTGTCGTCGCGCACCTTGCCGAGCGCGACCTTGTTCACCTCCGCATCGCGGCGGCTGGGGATGAACGCCGCCATCCCGCCGATCGCGTGCGCGCCGCGCTTGTGGCAGGTGCGGACCAGCAGTTCGGTGTAGGCGCGCATGAAGGGGACGGTCATCGTGATCTGCACGCGGTCGGGGAGGACCATGTCCGCCTGCACGCGGAACTTCTTGATCGCGCTGAAGATATAGTCCCAACGCCCGGCATTGAGCCCGGCGGAGTGTTCGCGCAGTTCGTAGAGGATCTCTTCCATCTCGAACGAGGCCAGGATCGTCTCGATCAGCACCGTGGCGCGGATCGAGCCGCGCGAGATGCCGAGCGCGTCCTGCGCGAAGTTGAAGACATCGTTCCAGAGCCGCGCCTCCAGATGGCTCTCCAGCTTCGGCAGATAGTAGTAGGGGCCGCTGCCGCGCGCGAGGAGTTCCCGCGCGTTGTGGAAGAAGTGGAGGCCGAAGTCGAAGAGGCTGGCCGACATCTTCTCGCCATCGACCAGCACATGCTTCTCGATCAGGTGCCAGCCGCGCGGGCGCAGCAGCAGCACGGCGGTCTGCTCGTTGAGGCGATATTGCCGCCCATCCGGGTTATCGAAGGTGATCGTGCGGCGCACCGCATCGTAGAGATTGATCTGCCCCTGGATCACATTCTCCCAGGTGGGGGAGAGCGAATCCTCCAGGTCGGACATGAAGACCTTGGCCCCGGAATTGAGCGCGTTGATCATCATCTTGCGCTCGACCGGCCCGGTGATCTCCACGCGGCGATCCATCAGATCGGCGGGGGCGGGCGCGACCTGCCACTTCCCCTCGCGGACGGACTTCGTCTCCGCCAGGAAGTCGGGGCGCTCCCCGGCATCGAGCGCCTGCTGCCGCTCGTCGCGGCGCCTCAACAGCGTGTCGCGCGTCGGATTGAACTCGCGGTGCAGGCGCACCACGAAGGCCAACGCCTCCGGCGTCAGTACCTGCTCGACGGCGGGCGAATGCGTCCCAACGATTTCCACGCCCTGGATGCCACTCATCTGCCCGTTCCTCCCTCCGTGCCGCCCCGCTTCGCACGCCACGGCGCGAGCGCGGGCCGCGCATATCCATATCGACCCAACAGCGACCAACCCGCACGCACTATACCATGCTGCACCATGCTGCGGGTTGGTCGCTTAACGGAAGCGTATTGTCGGAAAGGTGCGGGTTAGCGGGGAGATTCTTCGATCGCGTTCGTCGTGGCAGCGTGGGGTTCGCCGGTCGCCGTCCAGAGGGCGCGCAACTCGGCGAGGGTGAGCTGTCCGGGTGCCGAGCCACCCCCGGCGGCGAGCGCCGCGAAGGTGAGCGCCGACCCGGCGCGATGGCCGATCACGCGGGTGATCACGCCGAGCGCCCCCATGCTCATCGCCGCCAGCGGCAAGGCAGCGGGAGCGGCGGTCGCGGCGCGGCAGAGGGCGAGGAGGCGCACGACATCGCCCGCCTCGCGCGGCAGCAGCGCCAGCTTCGTGGCGTCGGCCCCGGCCTCCGCCATCGCGGCGAGTCGCGCCAGGAGTTCCTCGTCGGGCGGGGTGGCGGCGAAGTCGTGCGAGGAGAGGATGATCGGGACGCCGCGCCGCTTCCCGGCGTTGACAACGCGCTCGCGCAGGGCGGGCGCGGTCGCGAGTTCGAGATCGACGAGCGCCGGGATGCCGCTCTCGATCGCGGCGAGGATCGTCGCCACGCGCGCGTCTTCGCCACCCCCTTGCGCGCCGCCCTCATTCGCCGCCCGATTGGTGAAGAGGAGCGGGACGCCGCACTCGGCCAGGCGGGGCAGGAGGGCCGCGATCGCGCCGGGCGTGCGCTCGGCCAGGTGGTCGGCGCGCAGTTCGAGCGCGTCCGGCGCGTGCGGCGTGGCCTGCGCGGCGAGCGCGAGCGCATCCGCCGCCGTGGCGGCGACGAGCGGGACACAGACGATCGGGCGGTCGCGCCCGAACCGCTTGCCGCCGATGCGGAAGCCGCGCTCCTCAGTCTTAGCCCGGTCATCCGACGTGCCGTGCAGGAGGGCGACCGCGCGGGCCACTTCGTCCGCGACCTGTGCCGTGTCGAGGCGATCGGTGTGGATCGTCCAGTGCGCCTGAGCATACACCGACTGGCGCTGCGCCTTCAGCGCGCCGATCCGCCCGAGCGGGTCGGGGTCAGCGAGGAGGGGACGGACCTCGCGCGGCCCTGCGGCGCGCAACTGGGCGTGGAGGCGATCGCGCAGGGTCTCCGGCAGCGCTTCCAGCGCGATCAGCCAGCCGGTCTCGCGCATCAGCGCCAGATTGTGCGGGAGGGTCGGCACCCCACCGCCGGTCGCGACGATCGTCGGCCCGCCCGCCGCCACCTCGCGTAGCACACTCGTTTCGAGCGCGCGAAAGGCGTCCTCCCCCTCGCTGGCGAAGATGTCGGCGATCGGGCGACCGGCGCGCGCCACGATCAGCGCGTCGAGATCGCTGACCGGCAGGCCGAGGTGCGCGCCGACGAGCCGGGCGATCGTCGATTTCCCGGTGCCGCTGAACCCGATCAGGTAGATGGTCCGCACGTCGTTCCTCTCCCGTACCGTACGCAGCGGTGGTGCGCTCGCGTGACCGCGTCTCAGGGATTGAACACCTTGATGATCAGTTGGATGCCGGTGAGGACCAGCGCGACCGACAGGAAGCGGACGATGGCCCGCCCCTGCACCCGCTGCGAGATCGCCGCGCCGATCTGCGCCCCGACGATCACCCCCGCGCTCATCGCTAGTACTACAGCGACACTTATCCTGTTCTTCGGTGCCAAGACGAGTACGTTCGCGGCCTACCAAACTACCATTGGCGGGCAGGAGCCCAGTACGAACGTCAAAGTGTCGCTGTAGTACTAGCGCCGGGCCGAAAAGAATATCGCCTTTGATCAAGTGGGAGACGGTGCCGGAGAGCGCGGTGAAGATGAGCACGAAGGAGGAGGTCGCGGCGGCGAGGTGCGCCGGGAAGCCGAAGAGGAAGACCATCGCGGGGACCATGAAGATGCCACCACCAACGCCGAGGATGCTGGAGAGGAAGCCGATGCCGAAGCTGAAGATGATCCCGCTCCGCAGGTTGAAGGCGTACTCGTACCGCTGACCGGTCGCGATCGTGATGGTGCGGCGCACGAAGCCGGGGGGTAGTGGCTTGTCCGGGTCGGCCAGCACCTTCGCTTTCTTCGGATCGGGGCGGAGGCTCAGGAAGAAGGCGACGACGATCAGCAGCACGCCGAAGACGAGCTTGAACGCCGCCGAGCTGAAATAGTTCGACACCAGTCCGCCGACGAACGCGCTCGGCACCGTGGCGAGCGCGAAGCGCCAGCCGGTCGCGTAATCGACCTTCTTCTGTCGGATGAAGGCGATCGAGGCGGAGATGCCGTTGCAGAGGACGACGAAGAGCGACGTGCCGGACGCCTGGGTGGTGGTGAATTGCGAACTGAAGAAGATCAGCAGGATCGGCACGATGATGAAGCCGCCGCCCGCCCCCACGAGGGTGCCGTAGGTGCCGACAAAAAGGCCGATCAGCAGAAACTCCACGATCTCCTGGCCCGGCATGATCCCTCTCATTACTTGCTCGCGCCACGGCACCCGCGCATGGCCGACCGATTATACATGCCACGCCGTTTCGCCGCGTCCCGCGCGCTCGTTGTCGCGCCATGCGTCGCTTATTCGACAGCACCGGGAGGATTGGTATACTGCGGGTCGGGGGCCGATCAGGCGCTCGCATCTCGCGCCGCAGCGAATAGGTGGAGGAGACGACGATGCCAGGATTGAAGTTCGGCTGGGTCACGCCGATGGTCGGCCCGCCGGAGAGCGATTTCCTGCCGCTGGCGATGTATCAGGAGGAGCACATCCTGCCGACCGCGCTGGACCACTTCGACTCCCTCTGGGCCTGCGATCACTTCTATGGCTTCCAGCGCCCGACCGATTCGTTCCTGGAAGGGTGGACGGCGCTGACCTGGCTGGCCGCCAAGTTCCCGAAGGTGGATGTCTGCCACCACGTCCTCGGGGTCGGCTATCGCAACCCGGCGCTGACCGCGAAGATGGCCGCGACCCTCCAGACGATGAGCGGCGGGCGCTTCATCCTGGGGATCGGGGCGGGCTGGCGCGCGGACGAGTACCGCTACTACGGCTACGACTTCCCGCGTGCGGCGGTGCGGATCGCGCAGTTGGACGAGGCGGTGCAGCTGATGCGGAAGATGTGGACCGAGGAGGCCGCGAGCTTCAGCGGCAAGTACTTCACGATCGAGACGGCGTACGCGCCGCCGCTCCCGCAGCCGACCCCGCCGATCCTGATCGGCGGCAAGGGGGAACAGCTGATGCTGCCGCTGATCGGGCGGCAGGCGGACATGTGGAATGTCAGCGAATCAGGTGGGTTGGACACCTATCGTCGGCGGCGCGACATCGTCCACCGCAGCGCCGAGCAGGCCGGGCGTGACCCCGCCTCGATCGTCCAGACCGTCACCTTCGAGGCGCCACTGCCGCAGACAAGCGACGAGTCGCGGCAGTGGGTCGAGAAGCTCCAGGTCTGGTTGGCTGAGGGGGTCACCTACCCCGTGCTCGACTTCGGCCATGTCACCTCCACCGAGCCGGTCATGCGGTTCGTCGAAGAGGTGATGACACCGCTCCGCTGAGCGCGATGAGACGGCCCCGCCAGCGCTTGCTTGCGGGGCCCTTCGTTACCCTGATCACCACCTCAAACGGCCCCCTTCACCCCTTCTCGATGCGCTTATAGGCCAACTGGGCCAACTCTCCCCTGCGGGTTTGTCACGGTCGTGCCGCGCCAGTACACTGCAATGGAACGATTGCGCTGGCGTGGGGAGGATGGCGGGTGGAACAAGGCTCCAGCGAACTCCGCATCGGACTTGTCGCCAACAATCCGAACTTTCCAGGCGCGTGGCAGGAGACGGTCGCGAAGATCGTCCTCGCCGATGAACTCGGCTACGACGCGGTCTGGCTCGGTGAGACCTGGGGCTACGATCTCGTGACTCGGCTGACCGAACTCGTCCTGGTGACGAAGCGGATCACGATCGGCGCGGGCATCTTCAACGTCTTCTCGCGCACGCCGGGCCTCCTCGCCTCGACGATCGCGACCCTCGATGAACGCTCGGGCGGGCGCATGCTCTGCGGCCTCGGCTCCTCCGGGGCGCAGGTGATCGAACACTGGCACGGCGTCCCGTTCGACCGCCCGTTGCGCCGCCTCCGCGAATACACCGCGATCATCAACCTGATCATGCGGCGAGAGCCGTTGCGTTATCGGGGCGAAATCTTCGATTTGGAACGCGGCTTCAAGCTTCAGGTCGCCCCGTTGCGCGAGCACGTCCCGATCTACATCGCGGCGATCACCCCCAGGAGCATCGTCCAGACCGGCGAGATCGCCGATGGCCTCCTCTCGGTCTACTGGCCCGCGAGCCAGCTCCCGGCGCTGCGCGCGCAACTCGACGCGGGCGCGGCGCGGGCGGGGCGAGCGCCGGGGAGTACGAGCATCGCCGCCTATATCACCACCGCCGCGATCGCCGATGAGGGGCAACGGGCAGCGGCGCGCGGGGCGGCGCGCGACCCGCTGGCCTTCTACGTCGGACGGATGGGGCGTTTCTACGCCGAGATGCTGGCGCGCTACGGCTATGCCGAGGAGGTCGCGGCGATCCAGGCGGGCTGGCGCGAAGGGCCGGATGCCGCCCGCGCGGCGGTCTCCGATCGCCTGCTCGACGATACGGCGATCGTCGGGACGCCCGCCGAGATCCGCGCGCGGCTCGCCGCCTGGCACGCGCAGGGGCTGGACGAGGCGGCGATCAGCCTGCCGCCCGGATCGGCGGCGGACGCGGCAGGGATCCTCCGGGCGATCATCGCCTGAAGCGGCCCGGACGGTGCGCTGCGCGCCGCTCGATTGGACGGCGGCGGCCCTGTTGCGTCCGTCGTGGCTGATCGCGGACGCCCCGCGCGAATGGAGCAGGAGCAGGAGTGAGCGAAGCGCGGCCCGTGCGTTCGGGCGATGGTGATGTGGTCGTCTTTGGCGGCAGCGAGGGTCTCTGGATCTCGCTGGCCGTGCTGGCTGTACTCGCCATTCCGCTGACCCTCTGGGTCGCGGTGCTCAGTTGGCAGTCCGACGGCCCCGGCGCGATCGTCGGCCCGGTCGTGATCGGCGGGATTATCGCCCTCCTGCTCGGGTTCGGGGCGCGCTTCGCTTGGCGCGAGCGCCGCGAGGTCACGCTCGATGCCGCCGGGATCACGATCCGCGCCGGGGACGGGCGCGAGCGCGCCCGTATTCCGTGGGCGGAGATTGTACGCTTCGAGGAGCGACGGTTGCCCACGCAACCGCTCCGCCCGGCGCTGATAATCCACCGTGTCGACGGCACGGCCCTCCTGATCGACCCGCAGCAGGTGCGCGATACCGGCGCACTCGCGCGCGAAGCGCGTCAGCGGCTCGCGCGCACCGGAGGGCGCGGATGAGCGGGCGGGGCTGACCTCGTGGATAGTACCGGGTGGCTGGCCGCGAACCCGCCGCCCTTCTCGATGTGACAAACACCACCGCGCCCGCCTGCGGCCTCCATTCGCACGATATAGGCGCTAGTCGGCTGCGGCGGTACCGCTCGTCGTTCATGCACGAACGCGCATCGTCTCCATAGCGGAGACGATCTGCTCTTCCTTTCGTCGCATCTGTGCTATAAGACATGCTGTTGGTTCTGCTGCGGATGAGGGGGAGGCGTATGCAGCTGGGGTGTTGTATCGGTCCCGATCACCTTCACGATCTGGCCGCAGCGGGCGGCGAATATGCGGAGTTCACCGTCGCCGGAACGGTCATGGGCGGCGATGACGCGGCGTTCGAGCAATTGGTCGAGCGCGTCGCGGCGGCGGCGATCAAGCCGCGCGCCTATAACGTGCTGCTGCCGGGCGATTACACGGTCGTCGGCCCGGCGGTCGACCGGGCACGCCTCGAAACGTATGTGCGGACCGCGTTCGCACGGATCGCCCGCCTGAGCGGGCCGGGCGCGATCGTCGTGATCGGCAGCGGACGGGCGCGGTCGATCCCGGATGGCTTCGACCGCGCGACCGCGTTCGATCAACTGGCGGAGTTCCTTGGTTGGGTCGGCGCGGCGGCGCGCGAGGCGGGGATCGTGATCGCGCTCGAACATTTGCGGCGCGCGGAGAGCAATGTCTTCACGACCCTCCGCGAGAGCGGCGACTTCATCCGCGCGCGCGAGTTGCACGACGTGCGCCTGCTCGTCGATCTCTATCACCTGATGGAGGAGGGCGAGCCGCTGGCGACGATCGATGACCACGCCGATCTGCTCGTCCACGCGCACGTCGCCGACAGCGAGCGGCGGCACCCCGGCACCGGCAGCTATCCGATCGCGGACTTCTTCGCGCGGCTGGCGGCCAATGGCTACGCCGGGCGCTGCTCGATCGAGTGCCGCTGGGGAAACTTTCCGGTCCAGATCGGCCCGGCGATGGCGGCGCTGCGCCACGCGGCGGCGCGATAAGAGCGGCCCGCTCAGGGCACGAACGCGAATAGTTGCGGAGGGGAACGATGAAACTGGCATTCAGCACCCTGGGCACGCCCGGTTGGTCGCTCGATCAGGTGATCGCTGGCGCGCGGCGCTATGGCTACGATGGCGTCGAACTGCGCCTGCTCGATGGGGAAATCATCACCCCGGCGCTGCCGCAGGGGGAGCGCACGCGGGTGCGCGAAGCCTTCGCCGCCGCCGCCCTGCCGATCTGCTGCCTGGACAGCTCGCTGCGCGTCGCGACCGGCGTCGCGCCGGAGGAGACGGCGCAAGAGATCCGCGACTTCCTGGCCTTGGCGGCGGAACTCGGCGCGCCGATGATCCGCGTCTTCGGCGGCGAGTGGCCGGAAGGCTGGTCCGAGGAACAGGTCTTCGCGGCGGCGGCGGAATTGCTGAACGCCGTCGCCCCGGACGCGGAGCGCCTCGGCGTGGCGATCGCGCTGGAGACGCACGACACCCTCGCCAGCGCGCACACCGTCGCGGAGATCCTGCGGCGCGTGCCGAGCCATGCGATCGGCACCCTCTGGGATACGCATCACCCGTACCGGATGGGTGAGAGCCCGGATCAGGTGATCGACGCGCTCGGCGACCGGATCCTCCACTTCCACGTCAAGGACGCGCGGCGCAACGACGCGGCGCGGACCGGCTGGGATCTCGTCCTCCTGGGCCAGGGCGAGGTGCCGGTGCGGGATAGCCTGACGACCCTGCTGCGGCGCGGTTACATGGGTTGGGTGTCGATCGAGTGGGAGAAGAAGTGGCACCCCGACATCGAGGAGCCGGAGATCGCGCTGCCGCAACACGCGAAATTGCTGCGTGAGTGGGTCGGCGAGCAGGGCGCATAATGGCCGGGCGGCGCGACCCGTTGTGGCGGCGCGCTCGGATGGGTGAGGAAGAGGAGTGTGTAGATGAGTGGCACGGAGCGCACATACGGGATCGGCATCGTGGGGTGCGGCGTGATCGCGCCCTTTCACGCGCGGAGCGCGCAATCGCTCCCCAACGCGACCCTGCGCGCGGTGATGGACATCGTGCCGGAGGCGGCGCAGAAGCGGGCCGCAGAGTTCGGGGTGGAGGCGTACACCGACCTCGACGCGCTGCTCGCCCGCCCGGATATCGACATCATCTGTGTCTGCGTGCCGAGCGGGCTGCACGCGGAGATCGGGATCAAGGCGGCGCAGGCGTGGAAGCATGTGCTGGTCGAGAAGCCGATCGATATCACCCTGGAGGCCGCCGACCGCCTGATCGAGGCCTGCCACGAATATCATGTCAAGCTCGGCGTGATCTCGCAGCACCGCTTCGGCGCGGGGATGATCCAGCTGCGCGAGGCGTTGGACGCGGGGCGTTTCGGCACGCTGATCCTCGGCGACGCGATCATCAAGTGGTATCGCACGCAGGGGTATTACGATAGTGGCGACTGGCGCGGCACCTGGGCGCTCGATGGCGGCGGGGCGCTGATGAATCAGGGGGTCCACTACGTCGATCAGTTGCAGTGGATCATGGGGCCGGTCAAAAGCATCTACGCCAAGGCCGCCACTTCGGCCCACACGATCGAGGTCGAGGACATCGCCCTCGCCATCCTGACCTTCGAGAACGGCGCGATCGGCACCATCGAGGGGAGCACCGCCGTCTATCCGGGCCTGCCGGAGCGGTTGGAGATCACCGGCACCGGGGGGACCGCCGTGATCGAGGCGGGCAAGGTGAAGATCTGGGAGTTCAAGGACGAGAAGGGCGAGGCGAATCCGTACGGGAGCAAGGTGAAGGTCGAGGAGGCTCCGGCGGTGACCGGCTCCGCCGACCCCGCCGCGATCCCGAGCGCGGGGCACCGCACGCAGCTCGCCAACCTAATCGCCTCCATCGAGGGGGACACCTCCCCGGCGATCACCGGGGAGGACGCGCGCCGCCCGTTGGAGATTATCCTGGCGATCTACGAGTCGGCGCGCACCGGGCGCGAGGTGACGTTGCCGCTCGGCGGCTGAGCGCGCCGCCGACGTGAGGTAATGCGGGGCGGGCGGCGAGCACGAAGCGCCGCCCACCCCTGTTGTGTGAGGATCGCCGATGATCGCGCCCTCCTCCCCGCACGATCTGCGACTCCCCGACTGGGGGCCATACACCAAGCGCTACATCGGCGTCTCGCATCTCGCCGATCCGGCGCGCGGCCTGCGCTTCGATCTCAGCATCTTCCCCGGCTTCTACCGCCGCAAGGTGGAGGTGCCGAACGTGCTGTGGGAGTCGGGCTACCTGCCGTGGGAGGCCGCGCCCGGCCTGACCTACTTCAGCCACCGCCACGAACTCGACGGGCGCGACGAGGTCTATGGCGACGTGGCCTTCGCCGCGTTCGACGACGACGCGCGCATGATCCGCTGCGAGCTGGTCAACCACAGCGCAGCACCGCAGGCGCTGGTACTGCACCAGATGGCGTCGCTCGCCTTCCCCCCGCCGCGGGCCTATACGCCCGAGCCGCTGCGCCCGGCGACCGTTGCCCTGCCGCCGGGCGGGCGCTGGCTCGACGCGCTCGACTACGCGGAATTGCGCTTCGTTATCCCGCGCCCGACCGCCACCCTCGGCTACGATGGCCTGCGCCGCGCCGAGGTGCGCGATCACGGCTTCGTCGGCGGGGGCGGCGTCGGGCAAGGCTTCGGTGCGGAGGCCGGGGATACGGTCGTCTACGATCTCCCGGTGGATCGGGCGCGCGGGGATGCGTTGCTGCTGATGCGCTATCGCGCGGCGGAGGGCGCGGGCGGTCGCTTCGCCGTCACCTTTGATAGCGCCCCCCTAGCGGAGCTGCCGCTGGTCGGCACCGGGGATTTCGCCGTGGCGTCCTTGCCGCTGCCTGCATTCGCTGTGGCGGGGACACAGCGGATCGGCTTCACGTCGCGGGGTGGTGGGGCGGTCGAGCTCGACGGCCTCGCGCTCGTCGCGGCGGGCGAGGCCGGGACGGTCCGCTTCGCCGAGGTGGCGTGGCAGCACCGCCCGGAGATCGTCGCCGCGCCGGGTCAGCCGCGCCTGCTCCTGAAGTACGCCGACGCCGCGCCCTGGTACGGCCTCGCCTGGGACTGCGCGCCGTGGGAGGTGCGCGAGTTCCACGCCGCCGAACTGGACAGCCTGCTGCGCGCCACGGTGCATCACCACACGCGCGATCAGTTCTTCGGGACGGGGGAGGGACACTACACCAACGTCTTCTGCCGCCCGATCGTCCTCGAACCGGGCGAGACGCGCGTCCTGCACGGGATCGTCTGCGCCGGGGAGCGCGCGGCGGTCGAGCGACGGCTCGCCGCCTGGGAGACGGGCGCGTATGACCGCGAGGCGTACGTGGCGGCGGCGCGTGCGGGTGTCCCGACGCTCGCCCCGACGCCCGCCGGGGCCGCCTATCGCTTCAGCCAGGAGCGGATGGCGGCGACCCTGCTCACAAACGTCGTCTATCCGGTCTATACGCGCCGCGCCTTCATCCGGCACAACACGCCAGGGCGCTGGTGGGATTCGCTCTACACCTGGGACTCGGGCTTCATCGGGCTGGGGCTGGCCGAACTCGACCGGGATCGCGCGCGTGATTGCCTCCGCGCCTACCTGACGCCTCCCGGCGATCCCGACGCGGCCTTCATCCATCACGGCAGCCTGGTCCCGACGCAGCACGCCCTCTTCCACGAACTCTGGAATCGCGCGCCCGGCACGGATGAACTGCTCCGCGAGACGTATCCCGGCCTGCGAGGGTATTGGCGCTTCCTGAGCGGGCGGGTGGGGAGTTCGACGACCGCGCGCTTCGGCTCGGGGCTGTTGCAGACGTGGGACTACTTCTACAACTCCGGCGGCTGGGACGATTACCCGCCGCAGGTGCGGGTCCACGAGCGGGGACTGACCGGCACGGTCGCGCCAGTCATCGCCACCGCGCAAACGATCCGCGCCGCCAAGATCCTGCGTGCGGCGGCGCGGCAACTCGACTGCCCCGCCGACGTCGCCGAATACGATGAGGCGATCGCCACCCACAGCGCCGCCCTCCAGCTGCACGCCTGGGATGAGGAGTCGGGCTACTTCGGCTACGTGGTCCATGACGAGGCGGGCGAGCCGCGCGGCATCCTGCGGCACGAGAGCGGCGCGAACTTCGATCGCGGACTCGATGGCCTCTACCCGCTCGTCGCGGGCTGCGCCACCCCTGCCCAGGAGGCGCGGCTGCTCGATCATCTCACCTCCCAGGAGCGTCACTGGACCCCGATCGGCCTCTCGACCGTGGATCGGACCGCGCCGTACTATCGCACCGATGGCTACTGGAACGGCGCGGTGTGGATGGCGCACCAGTGGTATTTCTGGAAGGCGCTCCTCGACCTCGGTCGCCCCGATCTCGCTCGGCGGCTGGCCTTGATCGCGCTCGATCTCTGGGCGACCGAGGTGGGGCGCACGCACCGCACCTTCGAGCACTTCATCAGCGCCTCCGGGCGCGGGGCCGGGTGGCACCACTTCGGTGGCCTCTCCGCGCTGGTCCTCAACTGGTACGGAGCCTATTTCCGCCCCGGTCGGCTGACCGTCGGCTTCGACGCCTGGCTGACCGCGCTGACGATCGCCCCCGATCGGACGGCCCTGAGCGCGACGCTGCTGCTCGACGGCTCGCCGCACCGTGCGCCCGCGCTCGTCGCCACCCTCGCGCCGGGACCGCGCTACCGGGCGCGCTGGGCGGGCGCGGCGGTGCCTTTCAGCGAGCCGCTGCCGGGTGTGCTGGAGTTCGTGCTGCCGCCCGGCACAGCGGGCGGCACGCTGGAGATTGACAGTGCGGATTGCGTGGCGGAAGATGCCCCGCTGTTGGGGTAAACGGGCCGAACCTGCCACACGCCGCAGCACCTCGGGTGGCGTCGCGCGGGCCGGCTTGCGGCGCTGACAAGCGGGGAGGGCTAGCGGGGATGCCGTTTTTCGATTATTCGCTCGATCGCCTGCGCGAATACTTGCCCGAGCGGGATGAGCCCGCCGACTTCGATGCCTTCTGGGCGCGGACCCTCGCGGAGGCCGACGCGCACCCGCTCGACGCGCGCTTCGACGCGGTCGATTACGGGCTGCGGACGGTCGACACGTTCGATGTGACCTTCAACGGCCACGGCGGACAGCCGATCAAGGGGTGGCTCTTGCTGCCGCGCGGGCGTTCCGGGCCGCTCCCCTGCGTGGTGGAGTACATCGGCTACGGGGGCGGGCGCGCGTTCCCGCTCAACTGGCTCACCTGGAGCGGCGCGGGCTACGCCCATCTGGTGATGGACACGCGCGGCCAGGGGAGCAGCGGCACGCTGCCGGGGGACACCGCCGACCCCGAACCGGAGGGGACGAACCCGCAGCACCCCGGCTTCATGACGCGCGGCATCCTCAAGCCGGACACCTATTATTATCGGCGTCTCTTCACCGATGCGACGCGCGCGGTGGGGGCGGCGCGCGCGCACCCGGCGATCGACGGGGCGCGGATCGCGGCGGCGGGCAACAGCCAGGGCGGCGGGATCACCCTCGCGGTCGCCGGGCTGGTGCCGGACGTGGCGGTGGCGATGCCGAACGTGCCGTTCCTCTGCCATTATCAGCGCGCAACCGAGCTCATCGACACGAACCCGTATGCGGAGATCGCGCGCTACTGCACCGTCCACCGCGACAAGATCGACACGGTCTTCACTACGCTGTCCTATTTCGATGGGGTCAACTTCGCCGCCCGCGCCCACGCTCGCGCGCTCTTCTCGGCGGGGCTGATGGACACGATCTGCCCGCCGTCCACGGTCTTCGCCGCGTACAACCACTACGCCGGGCCGAAGGAGATCGCGATCTGGCGCTACAATAACCACGAGGGTGGCGGCATCCACCAGACCATCCGGCAGATCCGCTTCCTGCAAAACATCTGGCCGACCGAGTAAGGGGCGATACGATCTGTTTGGCAACGCCCCGCGCCCGGTACTATCGTCAGGGACGAGGCGTCTTGTGTCGTATTGCGCGGCTGTTGGGACGACTGCCGCTCAGTCCGGCTCGGGCAGGCGGTAGATGAACCCATGTCCTCCCAGATAGAGCCCGCCGTCCACGTTCACACAACGCCCGCCCGCGTAGCTGTACGGCCCGATGACCGCTCGGGGCGGGAGGCCGGTGACGCGCTCGATCGGGGTGTGTCCGTGGACGATCCGTTGTCCCCCGAAGGTAGCGAGGAGACGCTCGACGTTGCGCCAGCCGTCCGGGTTGTGCTCATCGAATGCATCGCGATCGGTGAAACGCACCAGCAGATCGTCCCACGCCGCCAGATCGTCGCCCGCCAGGAGCGCCCGGATCGTCGTGTTCACCCCGTCGATCGAGTTGCCGTAATGGAGGTAGAGGGGCGAGTCGGCGTGGATCAGCAGCGTCTCGCCGACCAGCGCCATCGCGGGGAGCGCGGCCAGCCAGGCCAGGTCGTCCGGTGTCAGGGCGGCGAGATCGCGCCGGTCACCGCCGTTGTACTCCCAGGCCATACGAAAGGTGCCGCCCCAACCCGCCGCGCGGCCATCCGGGAAGCGCGCCGCCGCCAGGATCAGCGGCTCGTGATTACCGAGGAGCGCCGCGACCGTTCCGCCCGCCGCCGCCGCCTCGCGCCGGAGGCGGCGGACGAGCGCCACCACGCCCGCGCCATCCGGCCCGCGATCGCAGAAGTCGCCCATGAACCAGAGGGTGGCCGCGCCGCCCGACCAGGCGTCGGCGCGGTCGAGCAGGTCCGCCCCGCGCAGGAGCAGACTCAGGCGTTCGCGCTGCCCATGCACATCGCCCATGACGAAGATCGGGGCGGCGCTGGTCGCGTGTCCCATATGCAGGCAACTCCTGTCCATAGGATTCTTAATCCTCGTTATTATGCCACAGCGGCCATTGACCACACCCACACGATCGCCCATACTCTGCGCTGGCAGCGCGCTGGCGCGTGTCTCACTGTGTCCGCCACGCGCCGCACGTCGTAGCTATTCGTCACTCGTCACTTGTCATTGCACAAGGGGGTTCTGTTGTCCCTGCGCCTCGTGATCGTCGGCTTGCCGAGCAGCGGCAAGACGACCGTGTTCAACGCCCTGACGCACGCCACGGCGGCGGTCGGCATCTACACCGCCGCCGAGGATCAGCCGAACCTCGCCACGGTCAAGGTGCCGGATGGCCGCCTCGACGCCCTGGCCGCGATCTTCAAGCCGAAGAAGATCGTCCCGGCGGACGTGCAATACGTCGATGTGGCCGGGTTGGCGAAGGGGATGGGCGAGAAGGGCCTGAGCGGGCAACTGCTCGGCCATCTGGCGCAGGGACAGACCCTTGCCCACGTCGTCCGCGCCTTCGAGGATGCGAACGTGCCGCACCCGGAGGACACGGTTGATCCGCTGCGCGACATCGAGACGATCAATCTCGAATTCGTCTTCTCCGATCTCGGGATCATCGAGAAGCGGCTGCGGCGGATCAAGGACACGATCGCCAAGACGCGCGGCCCCGAGCGCGAGGCGAACGAGCGCGAGGCCGTCCTCCTGGCGCGCTTGCAGGAGGAGTTGGAGGCCGGTAACCCGATCCGTGCGGTGGAGATGAGCGAGGATGAGCAGAAGATCCTGCGCGGCTTCGGCTTCCTCAGCGGCAAGCCGCTGCTGATCCTCCTCAACCTCGGCGAGGACCAACTCGGCGAGACAGGCGACGCGCTGGTCGCCCAGGCGCGCGCGCAGTTCGGCGGCCCGCAGATCGAGATCGCCGCCCTGGCCGGGCAGATCGAGATGGAACTGGCGCAGCTCGAACCGGACGACGCGGCGGTCTTCATGGCCGATCTCGGCATCGCCGAGTCGGGCCTCGACCGCGTGATCGCCCTCTCCTACGAGCTCCTCGGCCTGATCTCCTTCCTCACCGCCGGACCGGACGAAGTGCGGGCCTGGACGATCCCGGACGGTTCCACGGCGGTGGAGGCGGCGGGCGCGATCCACAGCGATCTGGCGCGCGGCTTCATCCGCGCCGAGGTCGTCGCCTTCGAGGATATGGTCGCCACCGGCTCGATGGCCGAGGCGCGCAAGCGCGGCGTCCTCCGCTCCGAAGGGCGCACCTATATCGTCAAGGATGGCGACGTGACGGAGATCCTCTTCAACATCTGAGTCTGGGCGCGACCGGCGCGCGTCCCGGTCGTTGATCGTGGTGCAGTGCGCCCCTTCGGACCAGACCACCGGGCGGGTTGTGGCGATCTGTCCGGTGGGGCCCGAACCTCGCGGATGTCACCTTTGCCACGTCGTTGCGCGCCACCCGGCGCGCGTGGCTCCGACGATCCCCCGTGGGTCGCGATGAAGGGTAGAGAGCAGCGTGTGGTGCGGACGAGTCCCGATCGGTAGGAGCCGCGTGTGGTGCGGACGAGTCCCGATCGATAGGGACGGTCGCTGCGGCGCGCTGACACCGCGATGAACGCGACCGCCCTGTTGACCCTCCCGACGCTGGCACTCCTCGCGATCCTCTGGTTCGTCGTCTTCGCCCTCTGCTGCTGGCGGCCGCTCCGCGCGCGCTGGCCCGGACTCGCGGGCGAATGGGCGATCCTCGGCCTCCTCGCCGTCCTCACCCTCGCCTTCTTCTGGCGCGTGTTGCTGACGCGCGATACCTGGCTGCCGCGTGGCGGTGGCGACTTCAACTCCTTCTATTACCCGCTCTACCGTTTCGCGGGCGCGGAGATCGCGGCGGGGCGTTTCCCCCTCTGGAATCCGACTCTCTGGGGGGGGGTGCCCTTCGCCGCCGACCAGCAGACCGGCCTCTTCGCACCGCTCAATCTGCTGGCCTTCGCCCTCTCGCGTCCCTTCGGCTATGGCACCCTCGAATGGCTGGCGATCGGCAACGTCTGGCTCGCCGCCGTGCTCGGCTACGCCTTCGGGCGCGAACTCGGCGCGCGCCGTGCCGCCGCCGTGCTCGGCGGGATCACCTTCGCCTTCAGCGGCTTCATGGTCTCCCACCTCGGCCACTACCCGATGGTGGCGGTCGCGCCCTGGCTCCCGGCGATCTTCCTGGCTCTGCGCCGCGCGATCGTGCGCCGCTCGCTCCCCTGGACCCTTGCGCTCGCCGGTGGACTGTTGCTCGCGCTGCTCGGCGGGCACCAGCAGATCTTCCTCTACCTCCTGACCGGCACAGGACTCTACTGGCTCTTCCTCGCCTGGACCACGAGCCCCGCCGTCGTCTGGCCTGCTGACCTCAGTGGGGTACGGCGCTGGCTGGCCGGGCGCTTCGCCGGGCACTGGATCGTCGCGGGCGCGCAACTGGGCTTGGCGGGGGGGCTGGCGGTCGGCCTCGCCGCGCCGTCTTTGCTGATCTCGCTACAGATGGCCGCCCTCTCGATCCGCTCCGGCATCTCCTACAGCGAGGCGCTCGCTTACTCCCTGCGCCCGCTCCACCTGATCACCCTGCTGATCCCCAACGCCTTCGGCTCGACCCCCGGCACCTTCATCGGGGCGGTCAGCTTCTCGGGCGAGGTCTGGGGCTATGCCGGGATCGTGGCGCTCGGGCTGGGCATCTTCGCGATCCTGCGGGCGACCGCCGTGGCGCGGCGCGAGGCGGCCTTCTTCGCGGCGCTGGCGGGGCTGGCGCTGGCCGTCTCGCTCGGCGCGGCGACGCCGCTGCAAGGGTGGTTCTACGCCTTTGTCCCCGGCTACAGCCGCATCCGCGCGTCCGGGCGCTGGCTGATCCTCGTCGACTTCGCGATCGCCACCCTGGCGACCCTCGGCGCGGAGGGGTTATTGCGGCTCGTGGCGCGCGATATCGCGGCGGGGCGGCAGTTGATGGGGCGGGTCGCGCGGGTGCTCGGGATGGCGCTGGCGGCGGCGGTCGTGGCGCTCGGCCTTGGCTATGGCGCGTTGCTCGCCCCGCGCGACCCCTCCGGTCCTCTGGCGCAGTTCCTCGATAGCGCGGTCGCGACCGTCGTGCTCGTGGGGCTGGCGGCGGGGCTGGCCTTCGCGACCTCGCGCGGGCGACTCGGTGCGCGAGCGCTCGGCCCGATCCTCGTCACGCTCGTCGTCTTCGATCTCTTCTCCGCCACCGCGCCGGTCCCGCCGACGAACGACGACCCGCTCGCCGGCTTCCGGCACGACGACGCGGCGGCGATCATCCGCGCCGCCGCCCCGGACGGCCCGTTCCGCGTCGATCAGTCGAAGCTCGTCGAGACGGGGTGGCAGCCGTCCTGGGCGGCGACGGCGGGGCTGGAGAGTGTCAGCGGCACCTACGATCCGCTCGGCCTCGCCACCTACGCGCGCTACTGGGACGCCACGCGCCAGCGGCACGACTCGCCGCGCTACGATCTCCTCGGCATCCGCTACGTCCTGCTGCCGCCGAATGACAGCCCAGCGGGGGGGGCAAAGTTCCGCGAGGTCGGGCGCGGCAAGGACTTCGTCATCTACGAGAATACGACCGTCTTGCCGCGCGCCTTCCTCGTCGGCGGCGCGCAGCCGGTCGTCACGACGGAGGACGCCTGGACGGCGATCAACACGCAGGGCTTCGACCCGCGCGCGACCGCCTACCTCGGCACGCCCGCCGATGGCACCGACCCGCCGCCCGCGCTGAACGCCGGTGCGCCGCAGGGCCAGGCGACCGTCATCCGCCCGGATGGCGACGAGTTGCGCGCGACCGTGGAGAGCGACCGCGACGCGATCCTTGTCTTCGGGGAGGTCGCTTATCCCGGCTGGCGCGCGACGATCGACGGCGCGGCGACCCCGCTCTACACCGCCGATTACCTCTTCCGTGCCGTGCGCGTCCCTGCGGGGCGGCACGACGTGCGCCTCACCTTCACGCCGCCTCTCTGGCGGCTGGGCTGGTTCATCGCCGGGGGGAGCGCGCTGATCGTCGCGGTGCTGCCGATCGCGCCGCCGCTCCTGCGTCGCCGCCGCCCCAAGGTCAGCGCGGGACCGCGCAGGGGAGGGTGAGGCGGAGTTCGGTGCCGCCCCCTTGCGGCGCGTGGAGTTCCAGGGTGCCGCCGAGCACCGTCGCTCGCTCGCGGATGCCGGTCAGCCCGAAGCCACCGCCATCGCGCGGCCTCTCGTCCGTCTCGGCGGGGAGGCCGCGCCCATCGTCGGTGATGATCAGCTCGGTTGCGAGCGGGCCGAAGTGTAGTTGCAGTCCTACATGGCTCGCGCCCGCGTGCTTGCGGATGTTGGTCAGCCCCTCTTGCGTCGCGCGATAGAGCGCCAACCCCGCCGCCTGCGAGCAGCGCGCCTCGTCCCCCCCGATCCGTAGTTCGATCGGAAGCCCGCTGTGTGCGCGGAACTCCGCCACCTGGCCCTCGATCGCGGCGCGGAGCGTCTGCCCTTCGAGCGCGCTAGGGCGGAGTGCCGCCACCGAGCGGCGCACATCGGCCAACGCCTCGCTCGCCAGTCGCTTCGCCTCGCCGGTCGCGCGATCGGCGCGGGCGGGGTCGCGCTCGCGGAGGGCGAGGGCCGTTTCGAGTTGCACATTGACGATCGTCAGGTAGTGGCCGAGGCTATCGTGGATCTCGCGCGCGATCCGGTTGCGCTCCTCGGTCGTCGCCAGTTGCCCCGCCTGAGCGGCGTACTCTTGTAGCTGGCGATGCGCGGCGGTCAACTCGACCAGCAGCGCTTCCGAGCGCGCGCGCGCCTCCTGCTCCCGCTTCGCCAGTTGCGTCGTGCCGACGATGAAGCAGAGCCCTGCGATCCAGGGGAGGAGATGGACGTATTCCTGCGGCGCGCTCGTCCCGACCAGCAAGAACATGACGCCATAGACCGCGATCACCGAGCCAAGTGCCGCGCCGATGCCGATACGCTGGCCGATCCCCCAGGCGTTGGCGACGACGACATAGAAGAGGAACGTGGTGATGAAATCGACGTGGGTGAGCCAGATCGCCCCGGCGGCGAGGGCGAGCCGTGCGGCGATGTAGAGGGCACCGTGTCCGCGTGAGGCGAACGCATCCTCGGTCCACTCGATCAGGATAAACGCGCCGATCACCCCGGTCCAGATCACGAGATGATCCGCTCCGAGCCCGCCCTGAACGGCCTGTAGAACGTGGAAGAGATACGCGGTGACGACCAGGATTCCTTCGATCAGCATAAATGTTTCGAGACGTCCCTGGAAGAGTGGTATTCGCCACCCACCACGGTGATAAGGCAGCTTCAGCCTGCCACCACGCGCCATGCTGTCGCCGATCTTCTCTGTCGCCATCAAGCCCGCACCCCTCGCTCGCTATCCACGTTCTGCGACGAGTATAGGGGCTACATGTCGCGCCTGGGAGTGCCGAAAGGGGGAATCGGCGGGGCTGGAAAGCTTTCGCCGCTATGCCGATCGGCATACGGGGGGCGTAGGGGATCGGGTGGTGAGGTGACGCCTCACTGGTCGGGCGACTGGAGGAGGCCGCTCCGCAGGGCGTAGTGGACGAGATCGGCGCGACGCCGCAATCCGAGCTTCTGCATCACTCGCTCGCGATAGGTCTCGATCGTCTTGGGGCTGAGGATCAGGCGCTCGCCGATCTCCTGCGCGCTGTAGCCCTCCGCCGTCAGCGTCAACACCTGGCGCTCCCGCTCGGAGAGACCCTTCCCGCGCTCGCCGCCCTCGCGCCCGATGTAGTCGGAGAGGAGGAGGCGGGTCGCGCCGGGATAGAGGAAGACGTCGCCGCGCGCCACCGTGCGGATCGCGTCGAGCAGGTCGGTGTCGGCCTGGCTCTTCTGCACGTAGCCGGAGCCGCCCGCGCGCAGGACCGGCAACAGGTAGCGCTCCTCGGCGTGGACTGTCAGGATCAGGATCCGCGCGCGCAACTCGCGGTCGCGAATCCGCCGCGCCGCTTCGAGGCCATCGAGGCGGGGCATGGCGATGTCGAGGACGATCACGTCGGGATCGAGCGCGGCGGCACGCTCGACCGCCTCCTCGCCATCGGCGGCCTCGCCGACCACCTCGATATCCGGCTCGTTGCCGAGCAGCGCCCGCAACCCGGCGCGCAGGATACCGTGATCGTCCACCAGTAAGACGCGGATCGGTGCCTTCGTCTCCGCCTCGGTCATGATGCTACCCCCACCAGCGTATTCGTCGTCAGGGGGAGCCGCGCGCGGACGATCGTGCCGCCCCCCGGTCGTGTGTCGATGTCTAGCTTCCCGCCGACCAGGACCAGGCGCTCGCGCATCCCCAACAGGCCCAGACCCTGCCCGCTGGGTGTGGGGGTGGCGACGCTGCTGAGATCGAAGCCGCGCCCGTCATCGCTGATCGTCGCCCAGACGACATCCCCCCAGCGCTCGAAGGTGACCGTGACCGCCCCCGCCTCCGCGTGCTTGGCGACGTTGCTGAGCGCCTCCTGCACGACGCGGTAGAGGACGAGTTCTCGCGTCGGATCGAGCCGCCCGGCGAAGTTCGTCTCGCGCACGGTGATCTGGAGATCCGTGCGGGCGGCGGTATCCTGGGCGAAGGCGCGCACTGCCTCCACCAACCCCAGGTCGTCGAGGATCGTGGGGCGCAGCTCGCGCGCGAGGCGGCGGACGCCATCGAGGATCCGTGCGGTCGCGGCGCGCAACTCGGCGAAGCGCTCCCGCGTCTCCTCCGGTGCCCCGGCGGCGGCGAGGCGAATCTGCACCAGCAGGGCGGTCAATTCCTGCGCCGTCTCGTCGTGCAACTCGCGCGCGATCCGGCGGCGCTCCTCCTCCTGCGCGTCGAGGGTGCGCGACGAGAGGGCGGCGAGGGCGGCGCGGCTCTCCTCCTGGGCCGCGAGCATCGCGTTGAAGGCGTCGGTCAGCTGGCGGATCGTCGGGTCGCTGAGGAAGGAGTCGGGGGCGCGTCGCCCGTATTCGCCCCGGCGCACCGCGTTCGCCGTCCGCTCCAGGCGCACCAGCGGCAGGAAGGCGGCGCGCAGCACGATCGCGTTGACGATCAGGCTCAGCGCCGTCACCCCCGCCGCGAAACCCAAGAGGCCATTGGAGTCGAGCGGGCGTCCTTCCACCGCGACGCTGCGCGAGAGGGTCATCCCGACCAACACCGAGCCGAGGACGAGGAAGCCGTTCGCCAGGAGCACTTTCCAGAAGAGCGAGACCGCGCCGAGCGCCCGGAGCGCCCGTTCCGGCAGGACGGTGCGCGAGGGCGGCATTTCGACCAGGGGCAGATCGGACATGGCGGGCGATCCTCTCTGCGCCGCACGTCCGCGCGGCGCTGCGGTGGGCGTTAGCCAAATGGTAGCATAGGCACGGCCCTGTGCCGCGCCGCGTGGCGTCAGGTGCGCGATCGAAGGGCGTAGGAAGGGGACGGGGATGGAACGGCAGCGCGCCGAGACGGGGACGATCTGGGAGGAACGTTTCGGCTATTCGCGCGCCGTGCGCGCCGGGAATCTCGTCTTCGTCTCCGGCACGACCGCGACCGATGATGATGGTGAACTGATCGGGCGCGACGACCCCGAGGCGCAGATGCGCTTCATCATCGAGAAGATCGGGCGCGCGCTGGCGGCGGTCGGTGCGTCGTTGGCGGATGTGGTGCGGACGCGCGTGTACGTGGTTCGTGCCGACGATTGGGAGGCGGTCGGGCGCGCGCACCGCCACTACTTCGGCGCGATTCGCCCGGCGAACGCCCTCGTCGAGGTCAGCGCGCTCGTCGGGGATGGCTATCTGATCGAGGTCGAGGCCGACGCGGTGATCGGGTGAGTGTGGGCGGCGCTGTCAATGATCGGGGATCCATGCGGATCGCGTTCGTCACCACCAGCGGGATCAACCCGCTCTTCAAGAACTGGCCGGAATACATCCTGGCGCGGGCGCTGGTCGCGCGCGGGCATCGGGTCACGATCTACAAGTACGAGCCCGCCGGGAGCCCCGCGCGCGCGGTCATCGACGGGATCGAGGTGCGCCAGGTGACGCGCGGGCGGGGCGGGATCGCCCTCGATCTGCCGCGCCTCCTGCGCTCGGAGCCGCGCCCGGATGTGGTCAACATCTTCCACATCCGCAACCTGATCGCGTTCGAGGCGGCGCGTGTCTTCCGCAATTGGGGGGTGCCGATTGTCCACACGCCGGTCGGGCCGCTCCACGACGACTATCTGGTCGCCGACCGCGACGCGCCGATCGCCGCGCCGCCCCTGTACGACAATCCGATCTATACCGCGCCCCAATTGCTGCGCCGGATGATCCGCGAGCGCCGTCCGCGCCGGGTCCTCCGCAACTACCTGATCCACGCGCCCTTGCGCTGGGCCGACCGGCTGATCGCGATCTCGCACCACGAGCGCGAGACGTTGATCCGCATGGGGCTCTCGGCGGACCGGATCGCCACCATCCCCCTCTGGATCGACGTGGCGCACGCCGCGACGCTGCCGCAGGAGCCGGCGGAACTCGGTCTGCCGCGCCCGATCCTCCTCTACGTGGGGCAGCTGAAGTATCGCAAGGGCTTCGATATCCTGGCCCGCGCGATGCCGCTCGTGCGCGAGCGTTACCCGTTCGCGTCGTTCGTCTTCGTCGGGCACAGCCCGCGCCAGCAGGCCGCGTTGGAAGCGATCGTGCGCGAGAACGGCACCGCCGCCGCCCTGCATCTCCTGGGGCGTCCCGACCCCGCCGAGTTGCACCGCCTCTATCGCGCCGCCGACGCGCTCGTCTTCCCCTCGCGCTACGAGGGCTTCGGGCTGCCGCCGCTGGAGGCGATGTCGGCGGGGTGCCCGGTGATCACGACCGACGTGCCGGTAGTCAACGAATCGGTGCGGGACGGCGAGAATGGCCTGCTCGCCCCCTACGACGATCCCACGGGCCTCGCCGCCGCGATCCTGCGCCTCCTCGGCGATCCCGCCCTGCGCGATCGCTTGATCGCCGGGGGCTACACGACGCTCACCGAGCGCTTCAATGGCGAGGTGCTGGTCGAGCAGATCATCGAGGTGTATCGGGAGTTGGTGAGACGTGAGACGTGAGAACAGCCTATAAGCGATCAGTGAGTCTGCGTCACGATCGCCGCTGATAGCGAGATTCTCACGACTCACGACTCGCGACTCGCGACCCCTCCTCTTCCCGCCAACGCTCCTGCTGCCAGGACATCTCCCAGAAGGCCCACTCGTAGTGCGCGCTGATGCGGAAGATCTCGGCGAGGCGGGCGCGTCCGGCGTCGCCCGCCTGCGCGGCGAGCGCGTCGAAGGTGGCGATCAGACGCTCGACCAGTTCGTGATATTCCGCGCCCGCGTACATCCCGATCCACTCGGCATAGAGCGGCTGATCTGCATGCGTGCCAGTCGCCGCGAGGGTGCGCCCGATCTCGCCGTACCCCCACTGGCAGGGGAGGAGCGCCGCGCCGATCTCGGTGATCGTCCCGGCATAGGCGACGGTCAGCAGGTGCCGGGTGTAGGCGTAGGTCGTCGGGGCGGCGGCGACGTGCGTCAACGCCTCCTCCGTGATCCCGAATTTCGCGGCATAGCCCCGGTGCAGCGCCATCTCGACGTTGAGCGTGGCGTGCAGGAGTTCGGCGAACTGCCCCATACCGGGGAGATCGCGCCCCTTCGCCACGGCCAGCGCGAGCACACGGCTGTACTCCATAAGGAAGACATAATCTTGCTCGATGTAGAAACGGAAGCGCTCGACCGCGAGGGTGCCGTCGTCTATTCCGGTCACGAACGGGTGCGCCAGCACATCGGCGAAGAGCGAAGCGAAACGATTTTGGAGTTCGTGCGCGAAGCTCATGGGCCTCCTGCTGAGTAGGCGTAGTAGATCGAGTAGGCGAGTAGGCGAGTGAGGGAGAACCGGGACAGTATACGCGGCGGAAGTTGCGGGGTGAGCGCGATGTTAAGCTGTCGATGACAGAGGATAGCAGTATCTCCTCGGCTCCTTCTTCTACTCGCCTACTCGCCTACTCCGGCTACTATCCGCCCACTCCGCTTGCAACGTCCGCAACTCGCGCATCACGAAGTCGTGCTCAGCCTCGGGCGTGAGGCGGCGGCGGAGCGTTTCATCCACGATCTCTTCCACGCGCGCCAGCAGCTTTTCCACGACGCGCGGCGGGGCGAATTGCAGGATGCCGACCGCGTGGCGCAGCAGATGCGCCAGTTCGGGATGCCCGTCGAGCATCGCGTCGAGTTCGTCGGGGGAGAGTTCGGCGAGGCGTTTGGGGCGCGCCCCGCGCCGCTTGAACCAGTCGAGCATCGTATCCTGCTTTCCAGTCGCCGAGGGGCGTCGCGCACCATGCTACTATACGGGCCGTAACGGCGGGTGACTACCGGACGCCGCGCGATCGGGCCGGGCAAGCGGCACGGAATCAGGAGCGAAACGTATGGAAACAGCGGATGTGATCGTCGTTGGGGCGGGCGCGAACGGGAGCAGCACCGCCTTTCATCTGGCGCAGCTGGGCGCGGGTAAAGTCGTGGTCGTGGAGCAGGGGCATCTGGCGTTCGGCGCGAGCGGCAAGTCCGGCGCGCTGGTGCGGACGAGCTACGCCAACGAGCCCGAGACGCGCCTCGCGGTGGAGAGTATCAAATATTTCGCTACAGCATTTTGCAGGGGAGTGTGCTAGGGTAAGGGGACGAGCGGTGCGGGGTAGCGCGGGGAGGGCGGTGCGCGATGCGGGCCTATTCGGTGGACTTGCGGGAGCGGATCGTCGCGGCGGTCG
>JAABUH010000462.1_pt1 | contig 59671 bp, 69 predicted proteins | sample 5559121 | NCBI WGS metagenome assembly JAABUH01 (sample SAMN10711871, study PRJNA513364) | rock metagenome | isolation source: Antarctica rocks | place: Antarctica: Victoria Land, Battleship Promontory nord | collected 2015-12-28 | reverse complement strand
CTTCACTTGTATCCGCCGTGGAGACTGTGAATGCAAGGAATACGGTCTTGGAGAAGGAGAACCAGGGTGTTAGGGACGCTAGTGAGGCTAGGAAGAGAAAGAGGGCTGGAATCACTGTTGGGAACCTCGGTACGCATGTCTTTGGTACTGAGCACTGCCTGGAGAGGGTACGGGTGGCAGAGGCGGTTACAACGGCGAGGAAGACAAAAGGGAAGGAAAGAGCGGTACCAGTGGGTACCCAACACACGCTTTGATGTCCACACCGTCCTAGGGCTTTTAGACTATGACCTGCATGGTCTAGACAGCTTCGGAGATGAATATTGATCGATATGTAAGAGGTGTCCCATAAAGGGGGGTGATTCCTAACTAGGGGATTCACGTTACTCGCTGCCAGTTCGTCACTTCTCGGTTGGCGCTTCCTTCTCACGCGGTAGTATTGGGCTGGAAATCGGTACTGAGCTGACCTGAAACAGGTGAAGTAAATCATATCAAGGCCTACCACTACGGCTTCGAGTTAATGAGGAAGTTCGATGAATCCGCTGGGAATGGGCGAGATGGGATAGCAACTCCTGTCGGGCGCGAGGGTTTACGATCGGTGGCATCGTACAAAACGAACTTCCGATCTTCTCCTTCACGTGCCATCGTTCCCTTGATCATCCTCAAGCGAGGCAGGCCCGCCGGAAACGAGTGCCACAAAGATGACGATGCGCGACTTTTGATTGGCCAAAGGCTTGGCTATACCTCAAACCGTTTGGAAAGGGTGAGATCGTAGTCGTACCTTTTCTCATGAAAAAGAAAAGCGCTATCTCGCCGTCAGAAGCTCTGAGCCTTGCGTCATTTTCAATTTTCAACAGGAGAACACTGCCTTAACTACTGTGGAGTTTAGAATGCTTTATTTCCGTGTAACCGTTAGGGCTTTCCGTGTGACGCTCTTTTGGCCAGTCTCGCCCAAATTCCGCTCACTCAGCGCGGGTCATCGAGAGCCTATTCCTTTTTGTCATTCCCTCATCCACAATCAACACCGTCAGAGCGGATCCATTAATTACGTTCGGTAGTGGGGAGGCGACAGCTCGGCCTTGGTAGTCGCGAGTCATTGCTGGGATTTGATCGCATCGAACCACACCCGGCGTCAACGGCGATTGGCCGTGTAGAGCATTCTAGCAGCGTCAAAACAGCTTGGGAGGAGGTAGTTCCAATCAAATCAACCAGTAAGTATGCTGCCTACAGGATATTATGATGTTTTTAACATCATCTATCGGACGAAGCATCCGCAATAAGTCGCGACGTTGTTGACATTTTTCCAGATCGTCCCCAAATTTTCCTCCCTTCCCATCCTCCATCAAGCGATACTATCTACAAAAGGCTTTATTTGCGTCCATCCCCAGCCTACGCCAAGGTGAGCATCTATTCTTCCCCTTTTTGCTGGGTTCGTTTGGAGGACGCGCCAGACGTTGTGTTTCACTTCTCCTGGCGAGAACATGACAACATCGAGTCGCTGTTTCTTGTGACGCTCTCATTTCAATCCTGAATTCATTGCGCCATTGCGAAATGCTTGCAGTCGGATGCAGCGCGGAGTGAGGGAGATTGCGGGTTCTCTCATCCGAAACAAGCCAAGTTTGATTTTCGGCTGACCAAGTCTTTTTCCCTCCTTGCCACTTGAAATATCCTCGCAATTCAACCGAATTCCCCATCCATCGCTTCACCCTGCCTCTTTCGCCTCTTCGCTCGCTCACCGGTCACCCGACTCCGCTCCCACCGTTGACTCGATACATCAGGTCTCATCTGATTCGACTTACTCCCTTCATATCCCTCAATACTCCTTCCTTTACTGTGTTACCGGCAATCCGTCTCAACATATACGAGGACGGATCGCCGCCTGATCGCTCGTCACGCACACATCGCTACCTGTAGCCGATCCTCTGCCATCATGCCCGAACGATCCTGACCTCGCACGTGCGACAACCATCATCCATCATCACCTACATATAGAATCCAATCCATTACCTTTCCTCACCTCGCTTCATTGCGCTCAATCCAACTGTTATGTCGCTCGCTGCTACGTCGGGTCCAGAGGGGTCCTTGGCAGATGTAGCGGAAGAGGATGCTATAGCGGATGTTAGAAAGGTGGGTTCGAAGCGATATCCCTGAAATAAGCTGATATCGGCCTAGCGTTCCAAAGCGGCCCTCCCTTCCACAGCGGCCCTCCCACATGATACGGCATACATCCGCGACCAACCTCATACCTTCCTTGACGCCGTCTCCGACTTCGCTGGGCATCTTCCGACCCCTTCACTTTCACCCTCTCTACACCCACGAACGCCTGAATCAGATGTTGAACTCCACAGCCCCCCCCATCAGTCGATCTTGACCAAGCCATACCATCCCTCTCCTCTCCACGCGAACGACCGGCAGCCTCATGACATTCCGTTAGCTGCACCGGCTCCGCAACGAAGCGCGCTCCCCACTGGCGGGCTTGCAAATTCGGCCGGTCAAACCTTCAGTTCAGGTGACTCCGCATTGGGCTATAAGTCCGAGGCGGCTTTCCCGTTCCCTCCTTGTATGTAAATTACTTCTATGCGGTACCCCTACTGATTATGAGATACAGTCGATCCCCACTCCTCCGGAGCCAGCACGCCAAATTTACCTCCTCATTCCGGCGCGATGACACCGATGTCTCGAAATGTATCGGCTGCGAGCGTGAATGAACACCACCAGTCCGAGAATCATCATGCAGAGAAGCACCCTCGCGCCGACAAGCATCATGAGGGACCTACTCCGGCTTCCAGCGCTATAACCCGTGCCAGTCGGTCACCATCAACGAGCAAGCCTGCGATACTAGGCGTAATCGGAGAAAAGAAGAGCTTCTTCCACAAGATGTTCCACCATGAGTCGAAGGAGAAGCAACACCTGGAGGTACCAGACAAGACGAACGGTGTCTCCGAGAACGGTCGCCTCAGCCCTCGGGGTCGCAGTCCTCACCTGCCAAATCGAGATGACAGCACGTCTCCTCCAGTCACACCGGGTACTCCGCCTCTCGGGACATCGGGTTCCGATCATTCTCGCCCTCCTTCCCGAGCGCCAAGCTTCAGGCGAAAGAACTCGAAAAACGGCGAAGAGCCGAAGGATGGACGAGCTGGTACTCCCCCTACTGGCATGCATCGTCAGCTGTCAAATGGGCTCAACGGAGCTGCCAATCTGCATCTCGCGCCCGGTACTGCTAGCCGCATGCCAGCGGTTGACCCTACGAAACCAATCGCAACTATCGGCGGACAACCTGTCGCTCTCGCCAAGAAGGAAGACGTGATCTCTTCCAGCGGGAACAAGTTTACGCTGAAGGATCTGATTGGCTTGGGCGATGGACCTGGCAAGCTGAGCCGGAAGCCTTCGCACGCGGGTTCAGCTAAGGGTTCCGATCGCGGCTCGACCAAGGGTAGCGAGCGGGATGGGGGCGACAATAACAGTACAGCTTCATTGTTGAAGAAGTACGGTATCTGCGATAAGGCGGCGATTGGCAAGGGTGCCACTGCGGTCGTACGGCTTGCGCACAAGTGGGATCGACGGGAGGAGAAGCTTTACGCTGTGAAGGTTTGTGGTGGAGGTGAACCTCTTTCTGTGTTAAAGCTGATATGCTACAGGAATTCCGGAAACGCCGCAAGAATGAGACGGAAAAGGATTACGTCAAGAAGCTTACCTCCGAGTTTTGTATCTCTTCCACGTTACATCACGCAAACGTTGTCGAGACGGTCGACCTTGTTCAGGATGAGGCACAGCACTGGTGCGAGGTCATGGAGTACTGTCCTGGCGGCGACTTGTACGCTGCAATCAAGAAGGGTGGGATGTCTAGTGGGGAGGTCGAATGCAGCTTCAAGCAGATCTTGCGGGGTATCCAGTACCTGCACTCGATGGGTGTAGCGCATCGAGATATCAAGCCGGAGAACTTGCTTCTTGACGGACGGGGGCATGTCAAGGTGAGATCGCACGAACCGGTTGATGAGATAGATATCTGATTGGCTACTCAGATCACCGACTTCGGTGTATCTGACGTTTTCCGGATGTGTTGGGAGAAAAAGACGCACTTGAGTAAAGGGTTGTGCGGTTCAGAGCCCTACATTGCGCCGGAGCTGTTCGATCATAAAGGTGAGTAAAATGAGCTTTGTTACGTGGCTGCGGTTAAGGCCTTGTGTAGAGTACGACGCACGTCTCGTCGATGTTTGGGCTGCAGCCATCGTCTTCTATTGCATGCAATTCCAAGAATTGCCATGGCGGATGGCCAAGTCATCCGACTCGACCTTCGCTACCTACCTCCAGCAGTACTACCCGAAAGTTGAGCCGGGAGCTCATCAACCAACACCCGCACCGCTCAACAACCTTGTCCCCCGCGAATGTCGGAACGTGATCAAGCACATGCTAAATCCCGACCCAAAGACGCGGTGGGGCGTGGACGAGGTTTTGAAGGATAAATGGTTGACTGGGGTGGAGGTCTGTGTGGAAGGGGAGGAGAATCATCATACGCATACTTCGGCTGGGATGGACATTGTCAAGATGCAGACGTCGACGTGATTTTGTAGATCAGCAGTGTGGGGAGAGGGGGTTGGCGGAGAGAGAGGGGCTAGTAAAGGGATCTTAAATGCCTAATGTCGCATGGATGTCAGGATATGTTCCGGATGCTCGAGCAGGTCTCAAGCAACTCCAGGATCGCACGGATCGTCCCTCTAATACTCGAGGCTGACTTCCAACGAAGATCGACCAGAGGATGAGCGGTCTCCTGTACGAGGACTGCACCTATCACTGTCGCGTAGAATTGGACACGACTGCGGCGATACGGCACCACTTCATGGTATTAGGAGATCTATCCATAATGGTATCAAGGTAAGAACTACAAAATACAGCACTGCTCTCTAATCCTCTTTGTCCTCATTTACATCCTCCTCTTTCGGTGCATCTACTATCACCCCGTCCGTCATCTCGTTGACCGGTGATTGAGGCCTTGTCATCCCTGTCGAGGGTTTTAAGCCCATCCTAGCGGCGACGTACTATGGTTCAAGTATATCAGCTATCGGCTCGAGTGGATCAAAGTGAAACATCGCTCACATCCTGAGCAAGGATCTCCACACCATTCCGTAAGACGTCGACCAACCTCTCCTCGACCCAATCACTTCGCTCGTACTCCACTTCCAACCAATCTCCGGGACAAGGTTGAGATACAGTGGTGAAGCGTAATGAGTGGCAAGGGTCGTGCAATGTCATGAGGAAGTAGAGGTGTTTGGGGGGTGTAGGCTTTGAGGTCGCAGACAGGAGGATTGGAGGTTCGGGGATGGGTAATGGGGCGAGGATGGGTTGAATGTGGAGGAAGATCGGTACGGTCGTCACTGGCATCGTAGCTACAAAGCCGATGAGACATTAGTTCTCGAGAGCTGAGTTACTCCGTACTCACGGTTCGCAGGCCTGACCCGACCTTGCGGATCCTTCTCCTCCCTCGCCTTAACCCCCTCAGCCTCCTTCACAGCACTCTCCCAACCCCTCTCCCACCCTTCAATAGGGTTGATACTCCTCGTCTCGCCTTCTTTCCCCTCGGAGGAGGAGGAGGAGGGAGCAGGTGACCAGACGACTATGAGTTCGCCCGATTCGGTCTGCTCGAGTATACGGGTCCAAGCGCGGTAGACTACACCTTCGACCCCTGCGTAACCTACCATCGGGTGAGAGAGCCAGAGCTCGAGTGTCTCGTGTGCTGAAATCGGCGGAGCGACGGTGTTGAGGATGGTCGTCAGTGTCGAAGAAGTCGTAGTCAGCAAATCATGTCCTACTCAAACCCATCAGCTTGACCTAGCAGAAGGGAATTAGGAGAACAGACTGAGCTTCTCCAAATCAACACCCTTGACGATCCCACCCAACCTCTCTTCAGCACCTTTCCTCAGCTTCCCTAAATCCACTCCACCCACACCCAACTGCTCCAACTGTCCTGTAACACCTTGAACACCCTCCGTCCGAACCCGCTTATATCCCTCATCCGCGATCTTCTGAGCAGATTGAATCGCGTTCGTAGCACTCGACCAGAAACTCGATACTCCCCAACCTGAACTCACAGGTGGACTGGAAGGGATATTGACTCCGACGGTCTCAGGTGGTGGAACGGGTGTGGCCACTCGTGATGTTGGTTTAGGGGCTGTGAGCGGGGAACGTTTTTGAGCGATTTGTGCTTCGAGGAAGGCGAGGGCTTTCGCAGCTTCCTCATCTTGCTCGGTGTCTGCTGGAGGAGGGAGAAGTTCAGTGGACGAGGAGAGGTCAGGTCGTCGAGAACTATCGGTGGATGCGCGGGGGGTGGAAGTGGTTGGTGCGGGGATGGTGGAAGGTGTAGGAGAGGGTCCTTCGGTTGATGGAGGTGGACCGTCGAGATTGTCAAGGTTGGAGAGGAAGTCGAGAGCTTCTTCGGCCTTCGTCTTCTTCCCTTTGGCAGGCATGGCGAGCCTTGAGAGACGGACGAGAGTCTGAGGAGTCTTGAAGAGACAGCTTATACGTAGAGAAGCGGATTTGAATGGGACGACGAATCACTAGCCGAGATTCACCTTTAAGAAAGGGAGGACTAACACAGTGGCGAATGCACTATACCGCCGTAATGAGTATCAGACAGAGGAACCTGAGAACATGTTGGACGTATGAGATCTACTAATCGGCGTACGAGAATAACACTGCAATGGTGCAGTTGTGTTCCTCTCCCAACTAGATAACAAAAAGCAAAACCCAAGCCTAAAATGGGGTTCAATATTCTGTAGACACGAACTCCCCTTCTCTCAATCCGCCTACGCCGCAACCCGGCTACGCCCAGTCATCGATGCACAAAGGAAAGTCCGTCATGTACACATTTCCTCGCCACGTCACTCGCCCACCCTTACTTGCTTGCACGAGCAAGATCCCCGACGGGGATGATGAAGTGGCTCGTGTCCTTTGTGAGCATACCGGCGAGTGCCGTGTAACCGGCGATGGCGGAGGTGAGCTAGAGTTGATTGTTAGCTTTGGTACGTTTGGGACGCAGGCCGAGCAACTCACGATACCGAATGCACCGCCTGCTCTGGTTGCCTTGGTGCTTGGTGCGAGGAAGCCAGCGGCACTGCACAAGTCAGAGTCGAGTTGTAAACGGGAGCCACTCACAGGAGCCAGAAGGTGATATCGAGAAAGAAGAAGAGGGAGACAAGGACGATGGATGACCTGAGACAAGCGAGGAGGAAAATGAAGGTGACGATGCTGCGATAGGGTCAGCACCTCGCTTCGTATTACGAAACATAACCCACCCCCAAACAACAAGGTAGAGACCGAGAGCGCTATCGAGCTCGCCAGCGTCCAGAACACCGTTCACCATGTACGCGTCTGACCATGATTAGCGTTGAAACTAGTGGCGAAAGGACATACCGATGACACCAAATTGAGGAATGTAGAGGGTGGCAAAGGACAACCAGAAACCACCGAACGACGAGAAGGCGGTGGCACCGAAAGTGTTGCCGCAAGCCCATTCCTCGACACCGGCGATGAGCTGGACGAGACCACCGTAGCCGAGTGCCATACCGAGGATGAGATTTGGTGTGGCGATGTGACGAGCCGAAACGTTGAAGAAGGACAAAAGGAGAGTGGTGGCGCCGAAACTGGTGATTCACGCGTCAGAACGAGACCATAAAGGAGCGAGGTTCAATCTCAACATACGCCATGAGACCGAGTGGCGCCGGGTTGGCGAATCGACGATGGTAGACTGGGAAGGCAGGTTGACTCGAGTCCATGGGGTTGCCGCCAGGGGTGATGGCTCGATGGACCGGACCACCGGTACCTTGGTATGCGTTGTACTCGCCATTCCCGTTCGTATTCGCGTTCACGGTGCTTTGAGAAGCAGCGCCATGGGCAGCGTTGTGGTACTGACTTTCAGTCTTGAGCTCGTTAGACATGGTGTCGAGGGATAGATTTGTCTGGTGAAGGCGAGGAAAAGGATGCGTTGACGTATAGATTGGATTAGATCAGATTCCTGAGGGGATGGGACGCGAGAGTCCGGGTAATAGAAGAATCGTTCGATCCGGGGAGAGTGACGGAGCCGAGACGACCCAAAGGGATACGCGCTTTTGTACTTCCGCCACCGGGTCATAAATTACCGCTTCAAGCCGGATCCCGCGGTAATCAGCTGTCCATCAGCTAACGTTACTCGAGTACGGAGTGTGGGTCTCCGTAAAGCCCCCGAAACTAACCGGATGGATTAGGCCAATCTCGGTTTTAGCTACGTACTGTACGACTTAAACATGACGACGAAACGCGTAGGGGTCTTAGCTCCCTGAAACGTCTCGTAACACTGTTCCCGGTAGCGTTCCTGAGAATTCCCATCAATCGGTGTAACGGCCGGCATAGAGAGCCACACAACGGCACCTAATCAAATCCTTCATTGTTGATCAGTTTTGACGAGACAACGATGCAAAAGCGCTACAGAGGTTATATTCCGCGCATCATCTTCTTTAACGCGCTTTCCGAGGACAGGTCCTCTCTTGTTCGAGCTCATAAGTCGATCTCGAAACGGAGGCTGCCGGGAGCTGTGGTGTTGCAAGTTTGTTTGGGTAGACAAAGATGCATCACAGCAGATCCCGCAAAGTCCGTCCTACATAGCCAATGATCCTCCCATACCCCTCCACCAAACTAGCAGCCTTCTCACTCTTCCCAGCCCAAGTCCGAATAACCAAAGCCCACCACCTGGACCAATCGGCACCCGGACCACCGGCCTTGAAGCCGAACACCGCCATGGTGATACCGACCAGCACGATACTGAAAGCCATGCCGGTGCCGAGTTTATTTCTCGGGAGCCGAAGTCGGCGGACTGATCGTCGGCGTATAGGCGCGGGTGTTTCTTCCTCCTCCTCGTCATCCGCGGCGCCGGCTCCAGGCATCACAACGTCTCGATCAAGCATGTCGATTGCGCTGTCCAGGCCAAAAGCATCTCTCGTCCAAGCGGTCATCTCCAGCTCGTAAGTACGGACCACACTACCCTCGCCCATGATTTCCTTGCCTCGTATTACCTCGCCATCCCAAGGAAATCTCGCCGCCAAGTCGTCGGCGAGAAAGAACAGCTGGCTCAAAGGTATCGGTTCGTAGGGATTGGGATCGTCTTCATTGTCCGTGGAGTCGGCTGTTTTTGCGGGAGGGTTGGACGCGTCGGGAGTATCAGGATACAGCGGAGGTAACCGGGAGAGGAGGGGATGCAATAGGCTCGGATCCTCTCGTGCTTCTGACCCAAGCTGTTTGGCGATCTTATACATCTGTGGTTTCTCAGCGATGAGAATCTGCTCTCGTAAGCGAAGTCTGGTACCGTAAACAGGCACTCACCGCGACAGCAAGATAGATCGCTGTGATAGGATTGCGCGCCAGAAGATAGTCAAACATCCGTTGAATCAGCTCAAGAGTATCGATGTCATGCGAGAAGAGACACAAAATCCAGGAGAGTGCGAAGAAAGGTAGACTAGCAACTGGGGAGATGAAGGAGGAGAACCGATCTAGTTCCGAGTCTGCAGCTTTGAGTACGCGCTTGAGTATTCTATGCGAGATTTCAGCATGAAAGGGTATTCTAGGTAGGAAAGGCGGACCTTAGGAGGCCCATCATTGGCTCAAGTCCTTCACCCATGGCATCCCTAATCCGGCAGAGACTGACAACTTCTGCGCACATCCGAAGAGTTCGCCATTCGGGAGAATCACGTTGCTTTGCGGTATAAGGCGGCGAGGCAGTCTCATTATGGGGTGCAAAGTCGTTTTCGATGGGTCCGTCTTCGGATATCCTTCCCTGCGGAAGGTTCATGCTATACTCCGCCTCGGTCGGCTCCTCGAGGCCTGTAGCTTTCCCAGAGTCTCGCTTCTGTCGCTTAAGCGATGTCGTTCTTGATCTCGGTCGCGACGAAGGCACCGGTGACGGCGGGACGAATGTGAGGTACAGAACTGACAGTATGTCGTGGTAACCCTGCGCGGTTAGTAAAAAATGAGCATCCACCGCATGAGCTCACCTGAAAATAGCTGAGTCTAGGATACTTCTGCAGGACGCCAACAATCAGGTTGCACAAGTCTGCTTGCATCTCAAGCTTCCCTTCGGAAGGCAAGCCTTGGAGAAGATGTGAGCTGAGCCGCACCAAGGAGGAGGTGACATACCGTTTGGATAGGCAACAAAGGACCGCTTGGTGTCGAGGAGGACCTGGGCTTCGTCCGGATGGGAAGGAGGCGGAGGAGGTGGATGACAATTTTCTGGGAATCCTCCTTCTTGACCGTCAACCATGGCAGCACCGGGCGTATCTGATGTTTCGCTTGGCTCGGTGTCTGGGGGAATGGTGGTTGAGAAGCGACCTTTGATATTCAGCAAGACTGGCCTAGACACATCAATCTTTTCTCACAACACCCAATCCGAGGACTGACCAGACTCTCCTCCTCATCTCCTCACTCCCAAATCCACCCGGCATCGCCGAGATCTTCCTCAAAGCACCTATGTCATCCTTCTCCAACGCCTTCTCCACAAGCAGATGTCTCCTCTCCAGCCAGGAACGACCGCTCGGAGTCGCCAGCTTTTCGTCTCGTGAAAGGAATACTTCGGACATCGTAGGTGGAACACTAGAAACGACTTGTCTGGGAAATCTTACACGACGCTGTCGGATGCACGTGGCAGATTTGGTACGTGGAAGAACTCTCAACTCGCTTTCCTTGTCATACTCCTCAACTCTATCCCTTCTACTTACACTCTACTCGAGTACAGCTCAACTCATCCCATATCCTAACTACTTACGTAACTTACATTGATAAATGAATTCGACACTTTTACCTGTTGATCCCATGTGTTTGTCATGGAGACTCCCTCGCGTACCTGCGCGAGATTCGAGAGCGGTGAAAAAGGACTGTTCTGGAGTCGAACACGAGGTGCAGAGAGTACAGACGAGCACGCAGAACGGTGCTGGCCAAGTGTATTTTAGTTGGGCCGGGGCAGACATGACTATATACCGCTGACTTAACAGCTGTACTCAAGTGAAGGACGTACTCGAGGGGACCGGTACTCGGAGAATCGTTACTCATACGAAAGGGATACGCGTGGGAAGTCGATAATCATGACCCCGTGCTGCCGAAGGGGTCATGTCGGGAAGAGGATACTGGGAGGAGTACTCAGCTCCTTTCGATCAAACAATCCACATTCAGCCTACTCGCCGGAATCATACTCGTCCGAGCCATATCGCCGGATCGTAAGGAGTAAGCAGTAGCGAAGGAGGAGGCTCCTCAAGGAAGCGAGGGATATTTGCATCTCTTGTTTCAAAGCTCAATCACCTCGACCCATACTCGACCGAAGGATTCAAGAGCAGTCGGTAGAAGGGCAGACACGATGCATACGCAGAGTAGTATGCATATGAATTCTATCTATCCGCGAGGTCAAGCAGTGTCACAACCTCGAAGTCTGTCAATCCCTGCAGGTTGATTCGTACGATGACTATCGCACCTCTTTGGCCGCTAATAAAACTCTGGCTTGCATTGCAGACAAGCTCTGCGAACAGGTAGGTTCGTTTTCAGGTTCCTCACGTAATGATGATGGTTAAGGAGCGGAGACCAGAATACCTACTACATCTCGATTATCCGAAAACCCGCGGTTCGTCACGTGATCGGTCCCATTACGTACGTGGGATCAAGTGCTCTCTCTCCTCGAATTCATCAGTATGAGTTACCTAATCAATCAAGTTGATTTCTTTTAAGTTGGACGATGTCTAGGAAGCTCGACCTGTCGCAGTTCCGTGGCGACGATTCGGATGAGGAGGGAAGCTTTGTGCCGAAGGTTAGTTGCGGCTTAGTATCTGGATACCACGACTCACCTTGGCTCAGCGCACCCTAGCGCTAGATGACAAGAAGAGCAAGACTTTCAGCCATGGCATTACGAGGAAGTCCAAGAAGGATCTTGAGAAAGAAGCGGAGGAGAAGAAGCGGGTCGCGGAGGAGGCGTATGTCTGGTGAATCTGAGTGATGCACTTAGCTGATGCCAAGCAGAATGTCCAAGCTGGTGATGGCGGAGTACGCCGAGGCTTTCGACAGTCCCAGTGCTTCGAGCGCTCCTCTTGGAGGTGCCAGAGGAGGATTTGCAAGAGGCGGGTTCAAAGGTGGCTTCGGCAGTGGCTTCGTTTGCGCTGGAGGTTGGTGAACATGTGACAGCGAGTCTCACGTGCACCAGGTACCCCCATAGCGCCTGCAGCGCCGGTCGTACTCCCAGTCCCCCCGTATGAAGCGCCGAAAGGCCCAGCAGCGATGGGATACTCGAGGGTGAGTACGGAGTCTGATCTCAAGCTGATCGAGCAGTCCCGCCCTCCGCCGCCTAAAGAGCCATCTCCACCTGCTTCAGCCATCGCCAAGCCGAAGGGGAAACGTGCAATGGACCAGTTCTTGCAGGAGATCAAGAGGTGCGCGAACAGCCTTGAGCCGAGCTTATGCTCTGCAGCAATCAGGATGCTCGAGAGACGAGACTGGGGAAGGTCGCCAAACGTTTGTCTTCTGACATGGTCGAGGGCGCATGTAGACTAACTCGACACAGTGGAAGGGTCCTCAGTATCCGCCCTTGCAGGTCTGTACTCGGCACCTCAACTCCGCCAAACAAGAGTCATGATCATGTGAGCTGATCGGCTGCCCGAGGATAGCTTGGGAGACAGAAAAGGGTGGACGGATTGTCAGCGATCAGGAGGTAGGTCGTGACATCAGTATATGCGCTGATGGAAGACGACAAATCTTTTTATCGTAGGTCACCAAGGCGTGGCTCTCTAATCCTAGTCCAATCTGCCGTCGAAGATCACCGAGGAAAGTCTTGGACTGTTCTTCGCTAAACTAGGACCGGTGGGGACTGTGAAAATCATGTGGCGTGAGTAGGCGCTTTCGATCAGTGCATGTGCTGAACGTATCAGCCCGAGGAGAGGAGGACTTCTCCATCGGAGCAACCATCTCGTCGACAAGGCGGAACAAGGCGGGACTACAAGGCTTTGTATCTTATATGAAGCGGAAGGATGCTGAGAAAGCGGTCCAAGAGCTGGACGGGCTTGACTGGGGAGGTAGCGTGCTCCGTGTTGGATGGAGCAAGTCGGTCCCAGTGCCCCAACGAGCACTATATGGTAGGTGGCACCAGCGCCTACACGGCTGACAATCAGACCTAGGCGGAGGAGCGAGCGCAAGTCGGAGTACTCATGTCAAGTCCCTATCACCTCGCTCGCCGAGCCCGTCTCGAGGCCGTACACGTTCAAGATCACGGACTGATTCCCTATCGCCCCGTCGGAGACGTCGATCCAACTCGTATTCATCCAGCTCATCAGTAACTCCACCACCGACGAAACCTACAGCTCGAGAAAAGTGGTTGGCAAAGGTCCCTTTGGAGCAACAGAAGTTCATCAAAGCTGTCGCAGGTAGAGTACGGGAACACGGCAAAGGATTCGAAGAGGTTCTGAAGGAGAGGGAAAAAGAGAATCCGAAGTTTGTATTCTTGTTCAAGGAAGAGGTGAGCGGTAGTCGCTGCGACGTTACTGATAACGCAAGATACCCGACTTCCACCTGTACAGGCTGGCTTGCAACTCGCGGTATCGAGTACCGACGCCTCCGCCGGATGATTTTGACGACGAGGTGAGTTATCATATCGATCCAAGCTGATCTTGCAGGGCTATGCATCTATCTACTCTTCCGATTCCGCCGAAGATTCCGAAAAAGAACGCACAACAAAGGGCAAACTTGGCAAACTGTCTCGACGGCGATTTGAGGCGATGTTACGTGTACTGAGCGGGAAGCGGGTCGAGATCGCTCGAGCGATGGAGTTTGCCTTGACCAAGGCAGAGGCTGCCGACGAGGTGAGTAAATACCGTGGTGCATGGGCTGAGTCGGAGGTCGCCGAAGTGGTCTGTCGGAGTTTGAGATTGGATGGGACGGCAGTGCCGCGGAAAATCGCGAGACTACACCTTGTCTCAGATATCCTGCATAATTCGGTATGTCACCACCTCAAAACCTAGACCTGACAATATGTTCAGGCTTCACCGCTGCCGAATGTATGGAAATATCGCCTAGCATTTGAGCAACGCTTGGCTCCCGTCTTCGCCCACCTATCAGGGGTCTACGACAGTCTTCAAGCTTACTCCGGCCGGATCAGCGCAGACGTCTTCAAGGCTCAAGTCGGGGCTGTGCTAGATATATGGGAGAGATGGTGAGGTCACCATACAGCGGTCTGCTGATACCGGCAGGATTGTCTTCACGCAGGACGTCCATGACAATCTTCGAGAGCTTTTCGACGGGTCGAAGATACTCGAAACCGAAGTGAAGAAAGAGGCTACAGCAGAGACCGCAGTACGAATAGAGAAGAAGGCTAAGGACGAGGAGCCTAAACCAGGATTCAAGAGCTCCGGGTTCAAATCGTCCTTCAAACCTATTGCCGCACCTTCCGCCGAGGACGATGACCTCGATGGCGAGGCAATGAATGACGATCTGGATGACGAAGCGATGGCTGAGGATTTGGATGGAGAAGTAATGGCCGACCTGGACGGAGAGGCGATGGACGAGGATCTGGATGGGGAGGAGTTATCATGATGCATGACCATTAGGATCTGGTTGGGACAGCTGAAGATCAACGATCCCGTTCCACATCCGCTCGTTGATCTTCACTGCTCGGTCTAAGCAGCTGCGTAATTGCTTGTTATCAGCCATGACCGCGGCGAGCTTGCCGCTGGATTCGGTGTCGTTCGACCGCTCACCCGCGAGGAGTTGAGGTCGAGCAGGGCGTAATGATTCCAGCTCAGCGGCGCGGGATGGATGGAGCAGAATCGTGACTTCCTGGACATCGCGATCAGTCTTGCCCATTCGCATGCGCTCAAGAGGCTTGATCTCCATGACAGGCCACGAATCGGGCTTGGCACCTGATCCAACGAGATCTGGTGGTCGCAGAAGCGAAGAGAGATGAGTGATGGGCGACGAGTGAGCGGTGATAGTTCGGAGGTGTTGGTGCGAAGGGAGGGAATGAACGTGGATCTCCCCGGCCTGGGTACCGACGAGGAGGTGGGTACTTGATAAGGAGATTGAAAGGCAGGTCACAGGCGATCTCAGAGTCAGCTAGACCAAATGACACGCTTACTTATGGAGGATCACTCCGTGCTCGGCTTTTATAGGTGGTGCACCGAAGCCACCGCCGCCGACGGCTTCGGCATCCCCAGCCAATGCACCAAGCGCTGCTCGCCTCTTGAACAATGGGATGTGGTAGACATTGCCTAACGTCGTACCGACGTAGAAGTACCGCTCAGTCGGGTCAACGGATATTGTCGTCGGAATGACCGAAGGCGGGAAGCTAAAAGTATAGAGCAATTCGAAAGGGGGATGTAACGACCACATCTTCGTATCAGCTCTGCCAAATCGACCGGACTTTACCTTAACCATGCCATCGTCCGAAGCCGTCCAACATCTCCCTCCTGAACTTCCGGCGGTCTTGCCTACAGCGACCGCTCGTATTCCCAACGTATGATCGCCTAGCGTCCCGTAAGGTTTACCGATAGCGCCCGGATCGTTGTCATTGACTAGGCGTGAGACGAGGAAACAATGCACAGAAGAGTCCATTGATGCGGAGAGAAGGAGATGAGAGTCGGATGTGAATGTCAGAGAGGTGATGGCGCGGTAATGTGCTGTAAAGGAAGCGTGAAGAAGGCCGGATGCGAGCTGAGCTTCAGCATGGCTCTAGCTGGAGAGCTTACCTCCCATAGGTATGTCTGACCTGAAGAGGATCCTCCTGCAGCCCAGCACCCGTTTGGCGAGACGGACAAGCAGCTTATTTTCTCGGGAAGATGGAGTTTGAGGTGGAGTTGGTCCTGTACTTCAGCCTTATATCACTTGTCCGGCCGTACCTTCTGCCACGCCCACACATTCACCAACGCTTTTCCTTCTGGAACGACTAAGATGGTGCCGCCCGCACCATGCTGTGTCGGTACGTATGGGATTGAATTTAGCGAGCTAGCGGAGTTCTTGAACGCTTGAAGGTGAGCGGAAGTGAGGAGGTCGTGGACGTGTAGTGAGGGGGTGGAAGCAGGTCGGCTGGAATCAGTCGAGGTCGAAGCTGCGGAGGAACACGCCGATACTACTACCTCTTGAGGCCTCATCACTAGCTTGACTCTACGCTCCACGAGAGATGTGACTGCATCGTAGCGAGGAGCACGTCCAAAAACATCACCGTCGGAGCCGTCCACGTGAACGACTGAAACGCGGACATACCATGCGTGTCCGCCCGTATTATGCTTCGACACTTCATCAGACCGACATTCCCTCGCACCTCCTGCGATCCCCTCAGAGCTCATGAACACCATCTGCGCCTGAGCGCAATCAGTATGCCCCAGCCAAGACAATCCCCCTCGACCGGTCGGATCGAGCCTCCCACCGCCTACAGCCGGTTCGACGACAAGGCTCGAAATGAGTGGATCGACAGTTTAAAGGAGAATATCCGGAGAGGTCTTCATCCAGAAGCATCGCCAGGCCCATCTCGATCCCCATCCCCATACGAGGTCACCCAAAATGCAATTTTCGCTGCTGAAGTCCAGACGCTATCGACCGAACAGGTAGCCGAAGCTGGAACCGAGGACGATGAGCTGTTTAACGAGGAAGGGGACGATGAGGAAGTGGCCATCGATGAGGATGAAATACGGGAGCTCGAGGTGGACTATCCTCCGATCACAAGTGTAGATCCAGACGAAGAAGCGGATTCCAGGAATGACGACCTACGCCATGGCAATCTAGCAGATCATTCAGGTAAGGATCGCTTATCACTACCCTGGCGCAAAGTCTCACACTCTCAAGGGTACCAGACGTATGCCGAAGACGGGTATGAGGTCAATGATGGGGAGTATGACAAGGATGAAGGCGACGAGGAGGATGATCGATCACTGAGATCTGGCGACGAGGACGAAGGAGACGACGAAGTTCAGTATATCGGAAGCTCAGACGAAGAACCGATAGCTCAAGTCGCCGGTGCAGCTGAAGAGGAAGATGAGGAGAACAAGGATTATGAGAATGATGCCGACAAGGACAAAGCGGAAGTGTACTACGAAGGTCAAGAGGAAGAAGGATATGAGGGCGAACATCAGCCTCGATCTATCTATCCGACACGGCCTGGTCAAGAGGTGGACGGATATCAAGAGTCCGAGATGGAGGAGGAGGATTTCCTCGACAACGAGCGGAGCCCCCTGCACCACCTTGTGTGCTCCGACCATATGGGCTCCGCTGTTCAGGATCCCTATCAGACTCAAAACATCTACCCCCGGCTCGATACTTTCCCTCCATCCCTACCGGTCCCATCTTCGTCCGCGATCACACCCTTCGCTGATCATCCCGATGTAGTCAACTTCTCGGAGAACCTGATCGATCCAGCGCTACTCACGGACATCGCTCAGCAAGCTGCCGAGGCGTTGCGGGCCCCCTCTGGATCTGAAGCGAGAGTCATGGTCGATGCGGCCGAAGAAGAGTATGACGAACGCATGGCAAATGAGGAGGGAGAAGCTGTGGGGCGACGGGAGTATACAACGCCCAGTGATGGTGAACCCTTCTACCTCACCATTAAAAAAAGATAGCTGATGCAGTGGCTTGGACTCAGCAGATCTTCAAGCCGACATCGTCTCACCTTCACAAATCGACTCGATGATTCAAGCCATCGGTGGTAATGGTCAATATCCTATGCAAGATGACATGCAAGCCGAAAGGAGAGCTTCAAGACCGCCTGCGGATGAAGTCATAGAAGTCCTGAGCTCGGATGGTGACGAAGAAGGGAGTACGGAGCGGGACGATGCTGGCGGGTCCGAGGATGGAGATGACGAGGATGGCGAAGAAGAAGAGGAGGAAGAGCCCGTCGAAGGGGAAGATTTCGAGGAGGAGGAAGTATTGGAGGAGCCGGAAGAGGATTCTGTACGATTCCCGACTCGGTCACCTTTCACGCCTGGAGAGGTCATCGAGATCGATTCCGACAGCATCATGGACGATAGGTCAGATCGCTATAGATCCCCTCCCGAGCGCGTAGACGAGCTAGAGCAACGGGAGGACGAAGAGCTGTATGAAAGCGAACCAACGCCGGAACCTGTCGAAGTACAGCAGATCGAGGATGACCAGATGTTCGAAACGGATAAAAAGCCATCCCCTTCCGCTGTGTATCTGCCCGATGTGGAGGTCTTGGAACCAATAGAAAGCGATCCGCAAGTGATCGCTGTCCCGGCTATCGAAGTTGAGGAGACAGAGGCAGTCAGCATCCAGACCAATCTTCCAGTACCGGAAATAATGGAAGCAAAAGCAGCGCAAGCTATCGCGGAAATCTCGTCTACAAAAGAGCCAGTAATCGATTCCGCTACGAGGCCAGCTCAGGAGGAGCAGGAGATGGACGACGACGCCGAGCAGCAACAATTGCAGGTTGTGGTAGAGTTGACGGGTTCCGAGCGACCCGCAGAGACACCGTGTGCTGCGGAGCTGTCAGTCGAAGCGATCCGAGAGGTAGAGCCAGATACCACCATTGTTACGGAGACGCTGGGGGTAGCCATCGAAGAAAGCGACGACATTCCGCCGGGAAATGATGGATCATACGCTACAAGGGGTTCCGAGAGTCATGACCAGCCGAATCAACCACGAGTAGCCGAGCATGAGGATTATGTGCATGAATCCTTACCCGAACAGGAGACTGCTTGTGCAGTAGCCTTGGTTCCGGTTCTCGAAGAAGACATCAGCGAAGCGGATGCTCGGGCTCGGACAATCGAGCGTGAAGAGGTCGAGATGCCACAGGCGGATGATGCTGCGGCCAGCGGAGCCCTCCCGGTGTCAGACGAACCGGTAGACTCTGGTTTTAGGGACGAAGCAATCCACGTACCCTCGGCAGAACTCGTAGCGTTTCCGAGGTCGGAAGAGCATGAAATCTATGAGCAGGGTATCCTCCCCGCCGTAAACGCCACTTCGGCAATACTGGTGGCAGAGTTGCCCAACCCTCATCTTGCCCCTCCCGACACCAACATGCCTATCCCGTTCCTCTTCCGAGATCCGGTCTTGAAACCGACCCCTACTCCTTCCCTATTCGTGGAGCCGCCCGCCCCTCCTCCTCGGCCCGACGCCGTTTCCGATGTCCCTCTGCGCGAAGAAAGCCCAGTAGAAATGCCTGATCCGGGTCTGCCACCACCGGACTCGATCTTGCCCGGACCCCTCAGACCGCAAGATCTCGAGCCGAGTGATAGTCCGACACCATCAATGGTCGTGGAGCCGCCTTTCTACCCCCCTGTCCCTGATTCCGTGGGAGCGAATGTGGTTCGAGCGGATACTCCACCTTTCCTCCCAGATGCGCGCTCTGCCCCTCCCGACACGACTGCTGAGACACCCACCTTACCCTCAGAGGTCTACAACAGATCTCCGACGCCATCCCTTGTCGTGGAGCCAGCCGATGATACAACTATACCAACGGCCTTGACTACATTCATTCGAGCCGAAAGTCCACCTCATACGCCAGATTCTTTTGTCGCGCCGCCCGATGCTGAGCGAATCATGCCGGAAGTTCAGCATGCGCTCGATCCAGTTTCACTTCGCTCGGAATCGATGATCGTCCACGCCCCGAATCAACAGCCGAGACCTACCGGTGAGCCGGAACCTGTCGAGTTTGAGGATGAGCCCAGAATGGCGGTGCAGGAGGACGAAACGCAACTACCACCGGTACATGAAACTTCTGCGGATGCGGATCCGCCCATGAAGCTATACGATCAGCCGGCTGAGGCATCAGAACCTATTGCATCACGGCTCAGGCATCATCATGGAGATCTCGGAGAAGCGCAAGATCCCGCCACGGCTGCTCCTGCCCATCAAACCCGGTCGCGGGCCAACAGCTCGGCCTCGCTCATGCCAACTCCGCCTGTGACACGATCTCACTGCTTCTACCGCAAGCTCAGAGTGTCCGATGACGATCTTACCGCTGTCGTTTTGGTGCCCCAGTGCACCATGGCGGACGCGGCACGTCTCCACGAGAGCCAGTGGGAAGAAGCTGGCGAGCCGACAGCGGAAGAGGAGAAAGACGCTCGACCCCGCTCGATGACCGATCTGCATCCGTTGCTTCATCCCCGACTCGCCATCAAGCTGCATCGGATCGTGGGCAAGAATGTCTTTGGTGAGGGACATTGCTTCCTCCTCTATGCTGGTGTGGGCGCGTTTGCGCAGGCATTCGGCCACATTCCCAGTCCGCGGAAGCGCAAGGCAGCCGATTTGCAAACACCCATGGATGATGACGACATAGCCTTTCATGTTCAGACGACACCTGCTACTAAACAGGCCCGAACAACCCGGAGTGGCAAACGAGGCAAATCTGCTGCATCGCCTGAGACCTCTGCGACTGCTGTCAGACGGTCGCAAAGGCGAAACCTGGCTCGTTCGATGTCAAAGACCACGTCGATAGCGACGGATGACGAGGAAAAACGAGACTTGACACCGACACCGGTGGCGAAGTCGCCGTCGGTCAATCACAGCATTTTCGCTGCTAGCCAAAGGCGGACACGAGCATCATCCATCAAACAGGCTGAGGTAACGAAGGATCACAGCGAGACAGAGAGGGAAATCACGCCGGTCCCATCGGCGAGTACGAGGAAGCGGAAGCCACGACAATCCAACCCGAAGGGCGAGCTAGTTCAACCCGCTGAATCGTCAGAGAGCGAGACTGAGCGGGAGGACTTGCCTGAGTCTTCCGCGAGCCCAACCAAGCGCAAACCCCGGCAGTCTGCCGCCATAATAGAGCAATCGGTGGCAAGTTCTGGATTAGAGCAGGCAAGAGGAGACACACCAATGAGCGCGATCCAAGCTGCGCCTCTACCGCCGACCTCCTCGAAGCGCAAGCCAAGGCGGTCCGCTGCTGCCGAGAAGGCGGATTTACCGGAAGATGGCGAGCACGGTGGTGACCGAGAGATGACGCCCACCCCGGAAGCGGCGGCATCGAGAAGGAAGCCCCGAAAGACGGGACCGACCAGAAAGACTGCAGATGATGAGGCCGAAACCGATAGGGACACAACGCCAACTAAGGTTATCAAAAGTCCTCCCAAGCCCATCAGTCTGCCCGCTCAATCGACGAGGAAACGCAAGCTCCGCCTCTCGATTGCAGGCGCGAAAGACGTGGATCCCTGGCGCGATCTCGAAGGTGTCGAGGCGGATGAGGAGGAGTCGTCCGCATCTCCGGCAGTACGAGAGACGAGGAGCATGAAGAGACGCGCTGTCGATTTGCCAGGTGCGCCAGACGTACCTGTTCCCGAAGGTGAAGATGCCGCGGGGGACGGGCAGATCCAGGTGGAGACCATGACCATTGAGACGCCGCGTCGGACGAGGAGGGGAATTTTTGGGAAGATGCTTGCATGGAGAGATCGGCGCTAGGAGAAATAGGCCGAGGTCACTCAATTACGACATTCATGACGATATGACATTCACGAAATAGTGGGGGACGTAGGGGAAAAGGAGAGAATCTGGGAGGAGAGAGAACCTGTGTTTCGCGAATGAGGAGTTACGCACAGTTGCGGTAGCACCAAGCATTGTTCATATCCGCGGTATGACCATATCATTCCAAGACATGCCATCTCATTCTGTCATTATATGATACAATTATATGCGGGCTTCACCCTTGCTTGTCATCGCGATGATATTCTCTTCCGTTCCCCTTGAGAGAGCAGCCACAGCATTGACCTTCAGATTCACTTCCTCTCTCCATCGCTTGGCTGACGTTCTACCACTCATCAGGCTTGGGATCAGACAATCTGGATGAACACGTACCGAGCTCGGATGATCCCGATAACAGTCAAAGAGACCGCCTTTAGCGTTCTGCGCTGTCTCGGCGGTGCAGGAATAGGGTATCCCATGGACGCAATCTGCTTGAGTGTGGCTTGCTCACTACTCACATCAGCGCTAGTCCCTTTTTGTCTGGCAATCACATACTTCAGGCTCATTCCGCCGACCAACAGAAGGAGGTACCGCTTTTGCACAGACAAGGCGTTGCGGAAGGTCGATTCGCGAGTATATTTCGCTTTAACGTATCGGATCTGGGCGGCAAGTTCACGAGTCTGGGCTTTGAAGCGGCTACGTTGCTCATCCAGACCACTGACTGTCTTTAGGAGTGGAAGATGTATTGGAGTAGATACGAACGAGTTGGAATCTTGACTTTCCCGCCAATTCCGTAGTTCCGCATAGTCCGCTCGAGCTGTTCGCAGTTCCTGCTCAGTCGATCGTAATCGACTCTTGGCACCCTCAGCACTCCGCTCCAGTTGAGAGAACTCCGCTGCATTTCTAGCGATTGAATCTTGCTGCTCCGACTTCAGCAGCTCCAGTTGCACTCCGAAGCGCTTGCTCTCCGCTCTCTGAGACTTGAGATCGGATTCGAATGCGATAAGCTCTTGTGCCACAAAAGCCCGCTCGTCCTGGAGAGTTTCGACCTTGGTCTCTGCCTGATTGACCTTGTTATTGGCCTCGCGTAAGGAGGCTTGTAGGGATCGGATGGTATCGGTCGCCTTGGCTAGTCCCGCTGATGGAGCGGACTCGCTGATCTGTCGTGGATGACGGCGAGACAGCTCGTCAAAGTCTTCTCTTCGTTGTAATAGATCGCGTTCCAGCTGCCGAAGCTTAGCTACGGAGGCTTGCAGCTCCTGTCATCAAGTAAGCCCGGCCTACGATGATCGTAAAATTGTGAACCCGCTCTTTTGACAGTATCGCGCTCTCGCACAGCCGCAGCACGCCGTTCTTCCGCCGTGTTCAGTTCCGCCTCCATCTGCTCCGCCATCCTCCCAATCTCCTTCTTGTAGCTTTCCACCTCAGTCTGCCCCTTAAGCCTCAACTCCGAGACTAAATCCTTCAATCGTCCATTATCTCGCTGCAGCCGATCCCGCTCGGTATTCTTGTCGGATTTGAGCACATCCATCTGCTTGTGTACACTGTCGAGCGCCTTGGTCATCCTTGTGTCTGCTTCGCGGCTAAACATGTCAGTTGGTGCCTGCCGCGAAAGAGTGCACTTACCCGTGCTCACTGCGCTGAGCAGTGACAAGCGCAAGCGACGCCTTATTTCTCTGCATCACAGCTCGGATCTCGTCTTCCAGCTCCGAGATCCTGTCCTCCGCGGCTGCAAGCTTTTCAGCCAGGGCGATGCCTGTTAGACCAGCTGCTTCCAGCCGGCTGAAATTGTTGTCGAGTAGATCATTGGCGTCTTCCAGCTCGGCCTGGAGTTGATCTAAATGGGCGCGAAGGATCGGTTCGTTTGCGTCGCCGAGCGTCGTTTGAAGCCATGACAGCTGATGGCATTCGTCATCAGGCTGGAGAGATATTAATGCTTACATCTTTAAGGGGTCCAGGTGTCTTGGGTGTGCGCAGAGATGCGATGGCCTTGTGAACGAATGGCGTTGGTCGATTGAAGGGAGATCCCGCCGTCTGCATTCCAGGAGGAACAGGCGACGCTGATACTGAGGCGAGACGCTCAGTGAGAGCAGCTTTCTCCCTTTCAAGCGCTTTGATACGGGCATCCCGCACCTCGATCGATGACTTTCGATGGGGCGTAGCAGATATTTCGTGCTTCAATCGTCCTATCTCTCGGAAAGCATTGTCGAGCTGTTCCTCCATTGCCCTCACAACGCTAGCTTGTTCATCGGTGCTGTCAGCATCGCCATCCCGTGTCGGTGTTGAGCTACTTGCGATGCCCTTTTCACGAAGGTTCTGCGAAGAATTTTTACCGAGTGCGGCGTCAAGCTCAGCTTCCTTCTGCGCCAAGGAATGTTCTGCTTCTCGTAGAGCCTCTTTTAAGCAGTCTATCTCCATCTCCAGCTCTTGCTGCTGTCGCTGCGACTCGCTTGCCGCTGACTCCAGATCCCGCTCGAGCTCGTGTATCTTCTGGGACGATGTTTTGATCTCCTTGTATAGACGATCCAGCTCGCCTTCCTGGTCATGCTTGACTTGCCGGAGGCCTGTCATGTCGTTTTCGGCCTGGGCAAGCTCGTCTTCGACAGCCTCGCACGCTGCTCGTGCTTCATCTAGCTGCACCCGAAGCGCCTTCATCTCCGCCTCGGTCACGGCCGCGCTCTGCAGCTGAGCTTCGAGATCGGCCAGTCGCGCCTGAGCTGTCCCTGCTTTCCGTGTGAGCTCCTGGCAATCTTCCTCAGCCTGCGTAGACTGTTTCTTCAGAGTCTCCACCTCGCCAATCCGTGCCATGGCCTCCTCTCTTGCTCGATGCAGCAACAGCTCAAGCCGAGACACCTGCTTTCGCATCTCTTTCTCCCTTTCATCCAAGCCGACCGTCGATGCCAGATCCTCGAGCCGAGCTTTCTCTCTCCGAAGGCGATCAGTTTCTCCCTTGGCGGACGCTAGCTGACTCTCGAGGCTTTTGACCTGCTCCTCGAAGCCAGAACAGATCTCGCCGAACCGCTTGGCGTGCTGCTCCGTCTTGACAGCGAAGTCGGAATGAAGCGCAACGCGCGCTTTCTCCACTTCCTCGAGCTGTTGATTGAGCTGGTTCATGACCTCTTGTACATTTGAACCTCCGGAGGACTTGGCTGCTTCGAGATCCTCTTGTAGCTCGCTTATGATGCGGTCTTTCTCCGTCAATCCTTCTTCCAAAGCTTCGAGTCGCTCAGCCATCTCCTGCATGACCGCAGCGTGCTCCTCGGGACTGAGACCCTCAAGAAGATCGCTTGGAGACACCTGCATTCCGCCGCGTACTCCGAGTACCGAAAGCTGCGAGACAAGCAAGTCCGATTTGTCGATCAGGTAAGCGGAACCATCCGCTTGAGATGTACCGCTGATACCGCCTAGAGAACGCTTCTGTCGTTGACCGGTCAGCTCGGTTGAGGTATTTCCGGCCTGTGCAAGCGCCACGACATCTACCGCTTCCACCTCCACACCGTTCTTTTGCAGCAGGCCCATCAGTCGATCGACTTCGTCCCGCCACGCTTCAGCTTCGCGAGCTAGCTCCGCATTCGCATCAAGGAGCTGTTGATTCATGGCGTTGAGGTGTTTGTGGATCTTCACACCGTCTGCTCGATGATCCAACAGGCCTTTGAGCGAGCCGCCGGGTGATGATATCGCAGCACTGGTTGGCAGGAGGATAGTCGGGAACGAGGTGTTTCCGCGAGACAGTCGCGGATGGACAGTGGTGGCTCGACGATCTGAGGTGAGATCGGATGAAGATGCTACGGAAACGAACGATTCGTTTGCGGATTGAGTCTGATTGGCATCGATACCGAGCTGAGCTCGACTGCCGGGTGTCGTTATCCGAGAAGCAGGGCTGCTCTCCTCCGCGATCGACTCGGACGCGGGCGCCGTCGAGACCCGTCGCAGGGGATGAGGGGTGCCTCTTGGTGCTGGCCTCGTTGTCCTGGAAGGGAGACCGGTCGAGGAGAGCACCGCAAGCACATGGCTCTTTCGTCTTTCAGCATCGTCAAGAGGCGCTCGAGGTGTTGAGAAGTCACCCGTCTTCGAAGACGAGCTTAAGGGTGATGGAGTGAATGGTGTGGTACCTCTCGAGTCTTGACGGATCGTGGTGACATCTTGCAGGATTGGTGAGGGTTTTGGGCTGTTCTGAGCGGGAGACCAGAATCTGGCACTCGGTGTCTGCCTCGCTAATGGTATGCCAGGTGAGAGGTGAGAGGATGAGGCGAGTTTCGTCGGCGAGAAACTCTCATTTTGAGCAGGTGAGCCGTATCGATTTGGCGCTGGAGTCAAGAGATCATCCTCTCCATACTGGTTGACCTCATCCTCCTGCCGGTAATCATACGTCACTTCTCCATCAGGTCGAGACTCATCCAGCCACTGCCTGTCTCCGCCCTGACCATCATCAGATCCTTCTTCCGTCGAGGTCAGGATCGTAACGACTCTGGTCGGCCCTTCGGGAGTGCTGGCCGCACCGCTCGTGTCGGTTCCTGAGACCTCGCTCTTCGACAGGCTAGGGATTCGGTCCTGATTCGGCACGTGAAGGGTCGTCTGCACAGAGCCTGGCGATGTTACTGCCACAAGGGAAGTGGGGGAGCTAGATTCAGGTTCCCGAACAGCTGGTAACGGTTGGAAGGAATGCGAACGCTTCTGCGGCCTGTGAAGAAGGACATTCCCCGATGACAGCCGGTGAGAGAATGGGGTTCGAGATCGCGCTGGGGACTCTGCCTTCTCGAACAAAAAAGATTGGTGTGATCAGCTTGCCGAAGCGTTGTTTGAGTAAAATACTCACCTCGGATGCATCATTGAGTGGTACCGATAATTCAGCACCAAGGTCACCAAGCTCATCTATCCCTTGTAATTTGGCGTCTAGGGGAATCTCGTCTCCCGAAAAGCTCCTGCTCATCTCGCCAGGAGTTTGCCACCTCTCCCTTCCGGTGCTACTGCATAATTCTCCAGTACGGCTTCTGGTCCGGTCATACCGTCCGAATGTAACTTCAGTCTCGTTTTCCCCAGTCATCGTAGACCGCGAACGGGATCGAGACTGGTGATAGCAGGGTGTGGACGTAGTAGCGACCGCGGGAGCGTAAGGAGAAGGAGTATTATGGCATTGCGCAGAAGGGATGGGCGGGAATGGAGACCCAACAGTGGTTGAAGATCCGTCTACGGAAGACCGGCTGGTTTGGGTGAGGGATGCTGAATGAGGACCGACGACCTTCCTGAGCGGATGAGGGGTGATGGGATCCTGGACGGGACTAAGCGCACTGTCAGAATGGTATACTCACAGCTTCGATTTCCTCCCAGTTTTGCGAATATACATCCTCATGACTGGTGTCCCCACCGCTACTGCTCATTCCGCTATCGTAATTGATATCATGCTGGAAGCTTGGCAATGACGGCAGCTCCATATCCTCGAGTAGTTGGACTCGACGTAAGACCCTCGAAGGTGTGTCCAATGGGTACACCGCAGACATGATGGGGCCTGTAGAGGTACAGGAATATCAACCGAGAGGTCCTGACTGTTTTACAGGTTGAAAGAGTACTGGTCGACAACAACAGTCGCGTGGAAAAGCACACGTGACCATACTCTGCCGGTAACGCCCGCCGCCACTAAGAGGTTTAAAGGGGAAAAGCCGGATGTTTCCGCATGGCTTGATGCTGCTTTTCCACGCCTAACAACCCTTTCACAACGCTGCATTCCTCTTCTAATACCTTGCCAACACTCGTACCTGACCGCTCGCCAACGGTCAGCGACTTGACGAAAGCGGAGGGCATTATGCAGCCATTTCATCCTTTCCAACCTCGTCATCATCGCGATCTGCCCGCCATCCCCGACTCTCCTGCATATGAGAAGGAGTCTCATTTCGGGTCAGAGGTGGCGGTGCGGCGAGTGATAGCAGAGTCTCATGGTGTAGTGAGGGAGTACGAAGAGAACCGGGATGGGTGAGTATTAGCCGAATAGCGTTGTGATGTTTCTAATGCCGCCCCGATGCAGCCTTGGGAAGGCGATCGAGGAGTCTAAATACCTCGTCGCTGGGTTTCGTAACTTCAACGGCGAGGCATGGACGGTTCAGTATCCCGTGACGAAGCCAATTGAGGGCCCATCCAGTACGTGCAGCTGTTTTATATATGAGTAACGCTGACATCGTCCAGCGTCTCGACCCGGTACCAGTCGACGAACCATCACCTTCATCGGTGAACCGGGTGCATCGACTGAAGCAGTCATAACATCCACATCAACCGGTCCAGGAACCCTGAAGCGATCCGTCACTGCCCTTCCTCCCTCTCCCGCAGCCTCCATCATTACCGCGACCAAGCCCTCCACTCAATCCGAGCACGACGATCAAGATTTCTCCATTCTCCGCCTCAACCTTAGTGTGGGAGCCGCTCGTCAGGCTGAGAATTACATGTCTCATCTCGAGAAAACCTCCATCTCTGCACTTCTCGATACTCGTTTCGCCGCTGCTCTTGAACACCTAGCCCTGCTACAGAAGCGCATATACGATCCGCAATCCCGAGTCCTTGTTACCGGCGATCTCAATGCCGGCAAATCCACGTTGATCAATGCACTCCTGAGACGCAACGAGGTGATGCCGACCGATGAGCAGCCACTGACAACCCGATTCGTCGAGGTCGTTTCGGCTCGTGAGAACGAGGGCCGAGAGGAGATACACGTGCTCGACAAGGAGGTCAAGTACGATCCAGCCGACGAGTCGACCTATACCGTTGAAAGCGTCGAGAAGTTGGAGGAAATGGTCACGGATATGGAGACGGACGCGTCCAGTCCACCGATCCGTGTATTCCTCCGCGAGGCTGTCGAGCTTTCCAATCCCTCCATTCTGCATAACGGCGTTGTCGACATCTCGCTTATCGATGCGCCGGGTCTTAATCGAGATTCGGTCAAGACGACTGCCAACTTCGCTCGTCAAGAGGAGATCGATGTCGTCGTCTTCGTGGTCTCAGCAGCCAACCACTTCACCCTGTCTGCGAAGGAGTTCATTTGGCAGGCGGGTCAAGAGAAGGCGCATCTCTTCATTGTCGTCAACCGTTTCGACCAGATCAAGGATAAGGAGCGCTGTCGTCGACTCGTACTCGAGCAGATCAGACAGCTAAGCCCAAAAACATACGAAGATGCTGCCGATCTCGTTCACTTTGTTGATTCGGCCAAGGTCGCATTCGGGTTCTCTGATGACGATTCAGCGGATGATTTTGACGAGGCGTTCTGTCATCTTGAGCATTCCCTGCGCTCGTTCGTCTTGGTCAACCGGAGCAAATCGAAACTTGGGCCTGCTCGGAACTATATCACCCATCTCCTGGCCGATGTCGAACTTCTTGCCGCTGCGAATTCGCTTGTTGCAAGCAGAGAACGCGATGTTGCCCGTAGTGAGATCGACCGAGTTAGGCCAGTGCTGGAAAAGATGAAGAAGGGCAGGGGCGGTCTCGAAGAGAATCTTGTTGCAGAAGAGGAAGCCGTCACCGAGCAAGCGACAAGCCGGACCAGAACGGCTATGGAGCGAGCACTGGAGCGAGTTGGCCGGGGTGAGATGGCTGCTCCTCCGCCTGGTATCGACATGCCATCTTACCCCGGATTGGTCGGCGTTTGGGACTACGCTCGGGACATCAAAAGAGCACTTCTCGCATCTCTTGACTTCGCCGTCAACTTAGCCGAGCATGATGCACGACGTCTCACGACCGAAGGACTTTCTCGAGTATCCGAGATGGGCGACAAGTACCTCCCACCCGACGTCGAGAGATCCAATCGAGTTTTCAATCCCAACGCAATGTTCTCTGCCCGCCCTCTTGGACCTCGCCGCCAGTCAAGCGTCTCAACCGTTGGCTTGAGCCTTGCCAATCAGAATCACATAGCCGATGTGAACATCTCCGACATCTTCGACCTTCAACATCACGTCTTCCTCTTCCGATCACAGCTCCCAGCAAGCACCGCTCCATCCCGCGAGATCATCCCCTTCTCTTCCGAGGTTTCTGGTGTTGGCATCGCATCTTTGGCTGTTGGCGCCTTTTCCATGGTCGGCGGTAAAGCTTTTGGCATGCCCTCAGTCTTTGAAGGTGCTGTCCGCATTTCGGAACTCGCTTCCAATCCCGCGGCTCGAAGATGGGTGGCCCCGATTATCGGCTTGTTTGCCTTTGGTGCCGTTGCCTACGTTGTATACGAGCTGCCTCGATCGATCCCTCGCAACGTCGGCCGTCATCTCCAGACTACACTTCTCATTTCGTCCGGAACACCTGGCGATGGCGAGCTCACTCCCTTCACCGAAGCCCAATCATCGCGTATCAGTAGGGAGACACGAAAAGTCATGCGGCTTGCGGCTTGGGACCTACGGGAGAGATTCAGGTCGGCAACCGAGGAACGTGGAGCGGTGGTACGCGAGAGCGAAGAGAAGGAGATGAAGGCGCTCAAGGCGCTCGACTATATGAAACAGGTGGACAAACATGTCGACCAGATACGGGAAATACTACCGGGGAAGATATAGGTGGATGCGGACGATGCGGAAGAGGACACAACGCAATTGTCGAATCTGAATCTCACGACTTTGACGCATTGTATCTATAGTCGGATACGAATGAAAAAGCTTCACTGCTCTGCATGCAAATATGACGATATATCCTGTGACAAACTTGAAGGAGGGGTATCACTTTGTGAATATGCTGACTCTGTGCACGATGTAAGCATTGACCTTTTTCGAATGAAGCCGATACTCACACATCCTCATCCTGCACAAGATGGGTCAATCCGACCTTTTGCGGTTGCGGGTTGAATTTGCTTGATTTTCCCCATACCAACGCGTATCTACATAAGAGTGAGTGATGCAAAAGCGCTTGGGGGGCGGAGCTCACTTGAAATGTGATGCTAGACTCCGGTGAATGCCATGACAGACTGTCTCGATGGTTGCACCTTGGCGGAGGCATATAGGATCGCTGAGATCCGGTTGTTGACCTCTCTTTTTCGTGTACACTCTTCACGTCAACGAAGTCAGCTGGATGACAGTAGTTCATGGGCAGAGGCAGACTTGACCAAACCAAGTTCCTACGCAATTTATAGCTCAGCTCCCAAGATCGCTCTGATCGCGATGATCACTTACTCGCCATATACTTTCCAAGAGCCAGTCGATGCCGATGTCAATTTCGCAACTCAACATTACTGTCCGTCCATCACCTTCTCGTGCCATTCGGGCCAAGCTCTCCATCGACACGCCATCGATCTTATTGATTGCAGTCAAAGCGGGGATATATTTTCTTGTTCCTGAGCTGTTGTCAAGCTAATCACACACCCAAGTGGGTGGCGCACCAAGCAGGACATCGATAAACTCGTCTGTCGTGATCTGAGTCTCTTGGTCAGTGCCGGGCAATCCCAAGAAGACTTCTGATTACATCTTCTCGGATCATTACATCGCAATTGTGTACTTCGAGGAATGGTCAAAATGTAAAGCCAAATGAGCTTGAAAGGAACAGGGATCCGCTTACTTTTGTATGTTTGCAACACACTCCGTACTGTTCGCTCGTTGGTTTGTGTAAGCTTGACTGTAGTGTTGATCTATTCATGACTTGGAAGATAACTTGACGAAAACATTAAGCTTACGGTGACCTAAATCATTAGCGCATATTACAGTAAAAGCGTACCCCTCCCGCCGTCTTCTGCTTGAACACTACATCCGGTGGTCTGGTATTCAGCCTTATTCCAACAGCCTCGAGCTCAATCTCCAGCAAGGCTTTCTGCTCGACCGATTTCGTGGCATCGACTTTCATCAGCCAGGAGCATATTTAACACGCTTACTCATCAGAATAATGAGGTCTGCTGTCTTAGCCACAGAAACGACTTGTCTTCCTCGCCCCCGACCTGACCTCGTCACGTCCTTCCCACAGTGGTCACATACCTTTCGCAGCATCCTGAACGATACCCGGCAAGTCGAGCAGCTGTATCCGGGCGCCTTCGTATTCCAGGACTCCAGGGATAGCCTACCTGGCGTGAATACGTACCACCACCAGGCAATAACCTACGGTCAAGGTTGTGAACTCGTACGCTCCGACACTGGACTCCGTCTTCGTGGTCTTCGACAATAACGTGGATTTCCCGACCGAGGGGAATCCTATGAGGCATACTCGGGCGTCTGAACAGTTAGCTGAGGAACTCGCCGAGCACCGTCAAGGCTCACCACCAGATTTCAGCACATCAAAGCCTTCTCCTTTGACAGACTTCTTGTCGGGCTCAAGTAGCTGAGCACGATATTTGGCGACTGCGAGTGGTAAGGGCGCGCTTGCTCAGAACGTACGTTTTGCCTATGAGGTGTACGATCTTATCAATCGAGGATCGTTGCAGCGGAGCCCACTCGCCTTGAGATTCCCTAGATGATACTCGGTCGCTATGGAAGACATCAGTATGAGCGAGAGGTAGGGGTATTGCGAACCTTTACTGTGAGGGCGAAGCACACGACGTCAGCCATCACCTCGCTCCGAGCGGGACTGACTTCTTCTGCGCTATGGGAAGCATCAGTCAGCTAAATCGGCTGTCACGGTCGAAGCCTCCCTACACTCACTTCGGGCCATCTCCTCTACAGAAGGGCAGCAAGTCGCAGCAGTACGAGGCACGACACAAAAATGGACGAAGATAAGAGCAAGCAGAGCGTCAGCAAGGTCCCCTTCGTCACTTCCCCCGCTCCAAACCTCACTCACTCTCGATATCCTCAATCTTTTCTAGTATACCCATCTCCACCTGCGGTTGTCGATTAAAAGTAGGGCGAGTGGCTCGAAGGCTGAAGCAGTGAACTAGTCGAGCTTGTGTTTCTTGTATGACCTAGCCAAGGGATTCACGCAGCGGTTCTAGGTGGTGGGCTTCAGAGTGGAGGCGCCGTTGCGCTCTGATAAGCTGTCTATACACGTCACCTCGAGACTCTGACTTGTCTGAATCATTAGCTACCTGGCACTTAAGTTGGAGCCTACCGGAATGGGCATATCCTGAAGGTTTCCCCTGAGCTAAGTGACGTGGCCTTCGGGTCCTAAAATACGTGATCCCTCGGCTTCGGGTCCAAGCACGTAATCGGCATCCGAGACACGTGGCATCTCAGACGGGGTTGAGCGTCCCTGAGAGGAGGCCGGCCCGGTTCACCCCTGTGTTTCAGGTGACTCACATGTCGAATCCTTCGCGTCGTTCCTGAAGATCTCCCCACGCAATTTGCCCCACCGTTGGAAGATGCGAACTTAACGATCTACATCGCGTTAACTAGCTTGATTGCTGCCTTCGCCATGCCCAATTTTCATCCTCCGCTTTGGCTTACTTTCTCGTTTCTCATACCTGCTCCAACCGATACCAAGGCCTAAGTCCACCTCACTTTCTGCCACTTTCGCCGTCGACGAGGATAGGTCCAGATCCTGGACAGATCTCCCACGACTTGATTCACAAGGCGAGCTGAAGTCATCGGAAGGCGAATGGCGAGCCATAAATTTTGCTTCGGTCGAGGAAAAGCCCTCGCGAATGGGCATTCGCAAGCTGAGCGGAAAGCAGGGACCCGGTATCCCACCATCCGGCTTTCGTCATCATCTGGTAGCACCAGCATCAATCACTCCCTCTCCGCCGACACCTTGCGCATCGATTGCGGTCCCAGCTGTGTCCCGGACATATGCCTATACCTTCCGTCGAGTCTTCGATTCCAGGGAGACGCACTGGCTTGACGGGGATGGCACCAATGGAGTGAGTAGGATCGAGGAAGGAGAGACGAAAGAGGCGGGTTCGGTCGTACCGGAAGGAGCGCAATGGAGGGGTTTCAGTGTCGAGCTGAAGTAAAGCAACGGGTGCGTTCTTTTCTTCGTGTTTGACGATCCCGGGCGGCTCTGATCACTTCCACACAGAACCCGGAAACCCGTGCTCCATCTACTTCCCAGCGAAATCGCCACCTATCCGTTCCTTGTTGCCCTCACAACACAAATAGCGCTTCACGATTACCCATTCCATCGAATCGCCGCTAGTCAAACAGCTCGAAACCTAGTGCTCCGACCTTGCAAGTAGGCCACATCGGCAAATCACTTGCGCCCTTCGCCCTGCAGGAAGCGGTCTCCCGGAGGACATCGAGCAGACTTCCGTTGCCAAGCAGGAAGATGGCAAGCTCGCGGACCTTCTTGGCGATGCACTAAACTTGAATGCCGCCGTCGGCGAGAGATTTCGATAGCGGATCTAAAGTCAGAGGACGATATCGCGGGACTTATATACACCCCCACAACAGACACCGAAGCTCGCACGATTTACCTCGTATTTTACGCCCCGCCTTCGGGCTCTGAGCGAAGTTTGAATCTCACCTTACCTCAGATCTCTGAGACAACGCCAAGGCTTCTTTTGGGCTCAGCGATCGAGACCACCTTCATTCCGACTAGCGAGCGCAATGTCCACCTGGAGATCCCCAGCGGAGTCGCGTATGCCGTTCTCTCAATGCATGACTTTGCCGAGCTGCGCGGTGCTGGAGGTTACGACTCCATCCTCCTCTGCGCTCCCGAAGCCATCTCATTCGAGATAGGCGAGGAGGAGATCGATATACAGCCGTCACCGAGGTGAGACTGTCCCAGCTGTCACAGAGGAGGTGTCCATTCCGCAGCCAAAGGAGACCACTCCTGAGCTAGAAGCATCAACGAATGTACCTGAACACACACCTCAGCTTGACGGTTCGAGTCTTCCCCAGCCGGTCGAAGGCCCGGTCTTGAGGGAATGGTGGCTTCTTCGCTTGGTCGGTCGGCTGTTTGTTGGCCTCTGTAGCTTGATTCTATCGCCTTTCAGGGAAGCCTCGATCAGACTTCCTGAGGATGATCAGGCGCCTGTACCCATTGAGGACGACGAGGATGAGGAAGATGTCCAAGAGGCGTCACGCCGGCCGGAGAGCGTACTTCGCTCCTCGACGTGTGTGGTCCTGCAATCGTTCACCGTGATGCTCGTGTTGAGAGCAGGCGAGCGATCTGTCCCGCACCACGTCAAGCACAGCCTTCAGTCCTCTCGCATCTCCATAATCCCTTATCCTGCCAAGCCGAATCTCTTCGCCTTCACCGATCTTCTGGATGTCGCTCCAGAACCCGTCCACGTAATGATTAGGTCATACGCTCAGTTCACTTTCGCTTCCCCACCGCCATTCCGGTTCCTTCTCCCTCCAGGAGAAATACCTGAAAATTTAGCGTGAGAACGGGAGGTAGCAAGTGGCTTACCGCCGCACCATATGTGATTCCACCAAACAACAATCATGCTTGTTTGGAGACGCCAGTAAGGGGAGCCGAAGCGGTAGGTGCAGAATCATGGGAGGTCCAGGTGGAGAGGGTTTGAAGGTTTGAGACGTACGTTTCCTTTGACATTGCAGTGCATGACTACTTCATATTCATATAGATTCGTTATCCCCCATATATATACTGGCATTTTGTCTCGGTTTCTAGATCTTCACACTCCTCATCGACATCAGTAGGGCTTTCCGTCACGCTTCACTGGATGCATGTTCGTGTCTTTTTCGTGTACTGTAATTGCGGCGTTGTCCGCATGGGATCGCCAAAAGGTGCCTTACACATGGAGAGTATCGGTTCATGTTGATACTTTAGAGCGCTTGCATTCGGTGAATTGCGGCGCTGTGATCGAATCTTTGCAGATGAGTGCCGCAACCAGCGTCATTAGCAATGTCGCAGCTATGCTTGCGGACTGCATGCTGCATCTCCCCAATCATGTAAAACAATGCAATGCATTTCCCGGTGCATTTCCCACTGCTCCTAAGCCGTCGCCCGCTTGACCATATCTTCCAAGGACACCGCTCTGAATGAGCCATCCTCAACTTGCGCGAAGACAGCATTCTCTTCGACATACACCATGACCCCTCCTCTCCCGTCGATACCCTTGCAAACCTTGCAAAGCGGCTTTCCGGTACGATCATGGGATCGACCAACAGGTAGGAAAATCAGGTCGTTTTGAGTAGCGAAGTCTTCCGCGAGAGATCGGAAGGTGATGTCGACAGGTGTCTCGGCGTTCGAGTTCCCCTTGAGAGTAGGTCTCGGAGTGTGCTTGCCTGGGGCAAGGGGTTCGAAGACAGGTCTCCGTAGTTTACCGGGGGCATCCGGTCCAAGCCGGATAGCCTCGTCCATGAGTTCCAAACCTTTATTGAAGCCATGTGCGATGCCTTTCATCTCCAGTACCGCCTCTGGAAATCGACCTTTCCACCATACGAACCTGAATGGGGCGTTAGCCTAAGTTGGCAAAGCTGACGTACCAGTTGGCAACCTCGTCTGGCTTGTACGCAGGCTGTATAAGCCAGATGTACAGGATGTCGAGCCACTTCGGGAAGAAGTTAACCTCGATGAGCTGGGAGAAGGTTGACGACCGTAGCAGTTTGTGCCAAGGCAGAACCCAGTCTGCGAGGGGAACCATGTCTTGCTTTCTTGGATTAATGGAGAAATCTTCTCGCAAAGAGATGCCGAGTTTGGGTACTACACTTCGAAGCATGAGGTCATCCCATTCTTTGGATGAGTAGATCTGGCGTGCTTGTCAGTCCAGCGGATCGAACCTCCAGATCGTCACTTACATCCTTCTTCCACCTTGAAAGCTCGTCCGGTACACCATCCCTGGCCACCCAGCTCCGCATGACTGACCGGATCCGACGCTTCGCCCCTTCGAGGATTTCCTCGACCCGCTCGCCCAGAAGCGGCAGCCAGGGGAACACAACACCCGCAGGCGAGCGATGCTTGCCAGTTCTTGAGGGCTGTCCATCCCAATCGTCCACAGCCTTCTTGACCTTTGGAAGGACGAGCTGGTCGATCACATTATCGCGGATGAAGGGAGGGAGTATGGAATCCCATGACTCCACGAGGTGAACAGCGGCATGAGGTGAAGCCGCGTTCCATTCGTTACTAGATCGGTCGTGAGCCTGTGAAGACGGGCCCCAGCGAGCGACTTACTTCATAGATGAGCGGACCTTCGGAAGCCACAGCGACCACAAAAGACTCTCCCAAGCAGTCATCGAACTCTCTCCATCCTCCGCCTTATCGCCGTTCACACCCGCTCCGTTGGTGACTAAAGCTTGCGCATCGTTTTCTTCGCTGCGTGGCAGTTTATAGGCCTTGCGCCATTGCTTGAGCGAGGAGAGGAGCGTGTCGGAAGACGAATTGAAGGGGTGCCATTCAGCAAAAGCCTTACGCAGCTGATGAAATCATTATGAGCGAGAAATTCGGCGAGATGTGATCTAAAGCACCGCCTGACCGATGGCCCCTACAATGACCTCATCAAGCGCAAGAGACGCGTACTCGTCCTTGTAGTCGTTCAGCAAGCCGTCAAAGCTGGTCGTAAAGGGTTGAAGCGAGGGATCGGATTTTGCGGTCTCCTCGGCCACGATAGTCGATATCGTCGCCACAACAGACTGTATACGCTCGATGCGCGATATGCCTAGGAGCGTGTCATATTGTCAGACTGCGCCTGGGATTGGGTAGACGTACGTCTGGCTGTCTCGTCGATCTTCCGCCTCGCCTTCTCCTCCTCTCGTAAAGCCCATCTCCGTCTTTCGTTGACCGATTTCGCTTCTCGTGCGAGCGCTTCAACATCGGCCTTCGACAAGTCAACTATCAAGCGGAGATTATGCCGGAGTTCAGGAAGCTGAGTGTTGTCGGAAGTTGGCGTCCAATTGGACAGGGAGAGGGAAGATAACGATTGGACCTCTTTGAGCTGTAATCGAGAGTTAGCAGGTTGCAAAGATTTGAAACACCTACATCGCCTCCACGAGCGTCTAAGACCAGACCGATCCCTGTAACAGAGGTGTCTCCGGCCTCAGCGAGTAACTGTTCGTATGTCTTGTGCTCCACTTTGACCTTGACTTTCCTCTGCTTCTTCCAGCTTTGCTCTGGCTCTTGTCGAGCTCGACTGGGTTTGGCTTGCGGACCTCTTCTGCCTCTTCTTGTCGGTTGCTCGTCCTCATCATCCGAGACCAGCTCGCCCCTGCGTCTTGCCTCTCGCTTGCTGTCTTCAGTCCGCACTCCTGCTTGGATACCTTTCCCCTTCATTATCTTGCCAGCCTCGATCGGCACCGCCCTCCCATCTCGATTGACTCCTAGACCCTCTCCAGCCTTCCAACCGAGGTTGGCTAACATACGCGCTCCGAAGGTAGACTCAATGTTTCGAAAATAAGCTGCATCGTTTGCAGTAAGTTTCGGGGCTTTCGCTGCCGTTTGAGCTGTTGGTCGACCTTTGAATGATGATTGAGGCGGTTGGGTTACGACGGGGCGACGCCCGAACGGTGAGGGAACCTCCGGATCGGGAACGTCCTCCTCGATAGGGTTTGGCGCGGCCTTCGAGGACCCGATACCTCCCTTGAGCTCAGTTGACGGCGTCGATGACCGGTCGCCATTGGCGTCTATACGACTTGCCGATCCTATTCCACCTCGAGCTCTGCTGGCAGACCCGATACCTCCGCGACCTCCTCCTTTTGGCTTGGCCGCCTCAGGTTCTGGTACATCTACTGTCGGTGGAGCTCCTTCTCGCGCGAAGCCATTTCTGAAGCCCAACCCCATACCCCGTTGTGGTGCCTCATCGTCGTCGTTCTCGGGCTCTCTCACTCGAGGAGATGCCGGTACCGGAGAAGCGGTGTCAGACTCGTCTTCCTCTTCTGAGCCGTCTTCATCAACCTCCTCGACCTCGGGCTCCGCCTCTCCGAGCTGGGTAGGAGGAGTGGCAGGTTTGGAAGACGTGGAAACAAAGGTTGGAGCTCTGCAAGTGATAAGGGCATGAGAAGACGCCGAATAACCATCTTGGTAGAACGCACTTGGTCCAATCTGCCCTGCCAGAAGCAGCCCCTCCTCTTCCACCCCGCTTCGCTCCCAACCCTCGACCTCCCGGTCTCCCTTCTTCTGTATCCGCACCAAAGACACCCTCCCAAGCAGAATCCTTACCACTCCGACCATCGGTCTTTCGTCGCTTCCGCCCACTGTACTGGAATAGCCGCCTCTCCGCTTTGGAATCCTCGTCTTCCTGAGAGTTATAACCTCCTTCGGATCCACCAGAACCTGACGCCTCCGAATCCGAACCATCGGAGAGGTACGCGTTCTTTCGGCGGGGCATGCTACCGACGAGCGGGAGTGGAGGATGAGATGCTTATGAAGCGATCTATCTCGCAAAGGAGTATTTTGAATTGGGAATCCTAGCTGTCTTAAAAGCTGAAATCCTCCTTTCGGTTGACACTAGCTCGCAGGCCTACCGCTTCGGATGTTATTCGGGATACTTCCTGTTTCTCCTTATACCTCTTCTGTGTGCTACACACAGCATTTCATACGCATCTTCCGATCGCCCTTAGTACCAAGGTCCACGCTCATCTTCACGAAACGACAACAACCCTGACACAATACGCTCTTCACGAATCTGACATTAGCATTAACACGCTTTATGTACTATCATGACCCCTGATCACAACCTTGACCTTCTATTCGACCCTTCCCTGATACCCTTGTCCTGCCACCTGCAGCTCGGCTCGGACTTGAATGTAAGCGACAGTGTTGCAATGACTTATGCAATACTGACTGAATGGCTCATAGCTCCGTCCTCTCGCTGCCACCGACGGCGAGCGAGGCCATGTCGAGCTTCTATCAGTTCTGACAGTAGCTCCTCACCTATCCCCCAAGACGTATAGAGGTAAGCCGCGTCGATCGAGGTCGTTCGCCTCTGATCTGTCGCAGATACCTTCAATCACCTCAAGTCGGCATTTGGCACATACTTCACCATTGTCATCGTCCAGCAGTCCACAGATAGAGTTTGTATACCTCCTTGGTCTGCACGCATCGACTGACGCGTTCATAGATAGTAGGCTGCGGCTCCATCATCCTTGAGCGGAAGTTTGTTCGTTCAGTTGGTACGATCGGACATATCGAGGATATCGCCGTCTCCAAGGCGATGCAGGGCCGTAAGCTGGGTTTACGGATCATCAACGCCCTCGAGGAGATTGGTCGGGTGATGGGATGCTACAAGGTCATCCTGGATTGTTCCAAGGAAAATATACGTGAGTCAAGTCTTCTAAGCTTTGGCGTAGCTGATAACTTGTGGCAGCTTTCTACGAGAAATGCGGGTGCGTGCCCAGCGATGCACATACTGAAGAAGTCGACTGACGTTTCCTTGTTCAGATTCAAGCACAAAGAGTTTCAGATGGTCCGGTACATGGCCGATCCTCCTGGGCCCCCCAAGTCAAGGTCGACTTCTCGCCTATAACGAAGCGTTTCTTACCCGATTTACGACATTTACGACTGGATGTTCATGCCATCATATATGGACTTTGTCGAAACTTCCCCTCTATTCCCATCTATTGCATGTATTCCCGTCTAGTGCTCCTCGATACAGACTGAAGCTCAAATCTATGACAACTTCAGGTCCCGCAAATCCTTCAGGGCAGGCATAGCGTTCTTCCCGGTCGATCCGCCAATTGCGTTCAGACCAGAGACTCCGAGCCTTCGGACGACCTTCAACGCGCTGACATCCTCGAGCGCAGGCATCACGTTCTCCTCAGTGACTCCGCCAATTGCATCCAGACCAGTAAAACCGAGTCCATGGGGTATCTCCAATGCCTGGACATCTTCGACCACGGGCATCACTTTGTTGCCCGCCGACCGACTGGCACTGTGGAGACTGGTGACTCAGAGGCCTCGAGTCAATCGTACCTCGCCCTTCTTGCTGCTTGCGATAGCACCTGCACCGATTCGGTTGGTCTCAGGAGCCTTGCCGTTGGAGCTGATGCTGTCATCTGCATTCCCGCCCAATCCCCCTCCAGTCGTGGTGAAGCCTTGGATCGTCAGCCAAAGCAAACGCAAGACGAAATGCTTACTGTCTTTTCCTTGACTCGTGCTGAGCTCATCCAGCGCGTTCGCCTCCTCGGCGATATCGCCGTAACGATATGGGTTGATATCGCTTTGCGAGACCGCCAGATCTTCGTCTGTAGCGTAGCGCACTCGGACAGAGCTCCCTCCGCGAAAAGATTCAGCCAGATCTTCTGATACCAGGCACTGCCACTCACTGCGACGGTCCGTCCACGACACTATTTTCTTCCGACGCCAAACCATTGTCGTCTGGAAGAAATTAGGCAAGTCGGACTCAGCTGGATCATAACGGCTCACGAGAAGGCCCGGCCGAAACCTTTACATCCGCAGCGACCCCTCCAAAACGATCCGCCTTCTCGTTCATGTCTGCACCCTCACCTTGCTCCATTCGATCAGGGAAGCTACCACTATCATATCCGGCCGGGTTAGGCGAGAAAGTAGCCGAGTGATCTGGTGCTGGTGAACCGAAAGTCGCAGCGTGGCTTGGCGCAGGCGAATTCTGGGCCGATGAAGGCGTGTGAGGGGGGCGGAATCCGCCAAAAGCTGGGGAAGCGGGTGCCGCCCAGGAGACTGTGGCAGCGGAAGCGAAGCCGAAGACAAGGAGTGGGGAAGCTGGGACGCGCATGTTGAGGTTGGCGAGGTATGAGTTGAAGTGAGTAAGCGATATGGAGGGCGAAGATTGAGCTAAGGACGGGATGGGGTTTCGTTCAGTTCAGAATAGGCTTATGAATGTGTCATTGTGGAAGCTTGTTTGCTACTATTCTCATGTGGACTGAAGAAAGCAGCTCCAGCCTATATTGGTAGACTTGCACTTCGTGCTTACCAAAGTGGCTTGAGGACGGACCAGGCCCAAAGCTATTTGATGAAGCGTCAAATCAAGTCATATTTTTGGGCATGTATAAGGTACGCTACAGATGAAGTCATAAGGTCTCCGCGAGAGAAAGTCGTGATGTGGCTCGTAGGCTAGTCGCTGTCGCTCAAAACAACAAGAGGGTGGTCCCGGGACCCGCTCACATGTCTCCCTCTGGCTTGACGAGACGCTAATATCGTTGATCGGAGAGGTGTAGGACGGCCCAAGGTAATCACCGCCGCATTGGCGCCGTTCAGACGGTAGGGGGTGGTTGGTGAAGTCGGAGAGCTCGGTGGTCGCGCCGACTCCTGGGATGTACGCAGAACGGGAGGCCGGAAAGGCGCTGATGCATGGGAGCCTGGCGGTCGAGGCGGTAGCACGGGAGGTGGTTGTGCTGGAAACGATCCTCCTCGAGGGCGTATGGATTCCGTTCGTTGTCTGACTTCCGGCTCGGGCTCCTCGGGTAAGGATCGTAAAGCTGTAGCTTGCTCCCTGAGCATACTATCCCGCATCCTCCGGAACTCCATATACTGCGCGATGTCCGGCTCTTCGTCAATTCGGCCGCCCATCATATCGTAGTGGTGACCCTGAGGGCGTATAAGGGGCTCTCCAAGCGCTGCGTAGTGACGCGATGCTCGACGCCGATGTCCATCGGCGGGAGGTGCGAAGCCGACCAGACCCATCATGATCTCATCCAAACCGGGTGCTCGCTTTGGCGGTTGCTTCGTTGAAGGGAGGCTGGCCAGATGGATCTTCCAAGCACTGATGTCAGCGGCATTCGCCGAAGACGCTCACTCATTCTTCTCCTGACGCTCGAGGACCATCTCCATCTGGATCTCCTTCGGCAGATGTTTGAGCTTTCGCTCTATGATCTGGTCGACGACGATATTGGGGACTAGGGGTGTGGTCTCGTGGACTTCCTTTCGACAATGGGGGCAAGTCTGGGCCTGCGAGATGTCAGCTCAGCGGCGATATATACACAACAACCTACTTTATTGCCTCTGATCCACCGCAACGCGCATGGGCCACAAAAGGTATGACTGAAGGAATAAGTAAAAAGGCCCGATGATTCGTAATGCTCTCCGCTCACCCGCAGGGAACCAGAGCCTGTGGAGCGCCTCTGAATGGATGTCAGCGGGGGGAGTTGAAGAACGAACGACAACGAACAAGACATGGGAGCAGCTGTCAGGAGGTGATCAGCTTCGCTTCGAAAGACGTCCAGAGGGTTGACTCACATTCCACACTCGAGTTCCTCATACCATTCCTCGGTCATGATCATGTTCTCCACCTCGATCTCCTCGAACGTTCTGATGACTCGAGATGGGGGTCGTCGAGTGGAGTGATGTCCTCTGAGTATAGAGACGGGTTCGACATCCGCGGTTGAGGGGTAAGGGTGGGAGGGTGTTACCGGGGAAGCGGGAACGGAATCATTATTGCTGCCTAGAACTAATTCAGCACTGCATCCCACCCCGACCCCTCTTCACTCACTGATTGTCCGTCGCCGGGGCGTGAAGCTTTCACCCGAGTTCCTATCAGCGGACATAATGGCCTTAGATCTAAGGTAAAGGGTCCTGAAGTCGGCTGCTGGAGGTCGCGGTTGAATGAGATTTTGAATGAGATTTGACGCGGAACGGTGCAATACCCGACACGTCACAACGCCGAGTCACGTAGCTCTACGTAGCTCTACGTAGCTCTATAGGTCAAGACCAAGCGAGAGATTCCAATATGAGACTGACCAGGTATCCACAGGATGATGACTGAATTGCGGTGCAAATGCCCCCCGCTCAAACATACGTTGACGGCGTTGTTATTACAAGCTTTGGGAACCCGCGGATTAAGGGTCACCCCCCCCGCCAAAAATCAGGAAACGTCAGAAAAGTGATCGACGTCGTTCCCCGTAGCAAAAGATCAATTTCTGCTTTGAAAAAGACTCGTCACGCCGTTATCTTGACTGAGGGATTCTCCCTCTGACACTCGTCAAACTCTCTTGGCACCTCTCGTGTATTCCCCCAAGCTTGATTTGAACTGCTCGTTTCATCTGCTGAAGCGCCCTTCCACCATGTTTCGCTCCCCCGTCACCTGTCATGGTCAGCTCTCTGCTTCACCCACGTTCGGAGCCTGAATATCCTCACCGATACAGTCCTCGATGCATCACTCGGAAAGCCCGCATCCGATGTCAAGGTGTCTTTTGAATGTCTGAGTCTCAACGAGACTTCTCATTCGAGCGTGACATCTCTAGAGCTACCGCATGTGCTTGCTACAAGGTAACGCCATTTACTGCCGATACTGAGGGCACAGCTGATGTAGTCACCGATCCAGCATGACCGATGCGGACGGACGATGTACAGACCTGCTAACACATGACTTCCGACTATCCCCGGGAATCTATAAAATGACATTCTTCACCGGTCCATACTTCCTATCCACGGGCAGCACCACGTTTTATCCCCTTGTCGAAGTGAGCTCGGCCGCAGAGAGTCACGCTGACCCATCAGATCACCTTCACCTATTCCAGCCCAGACCAACATTATCACATCCCTCTGTTGATCAGTCCTTACTCATACACGACATATCGCGGGAGCTAGTCAACGCCAGCACTTCGATGATAGAATTTTAGATTATACATGCATGTGTGGGCACCTTCGCTGTCGGGCATACAGCAATGCATGGTATCTTAGTCCGCTCACTTGTCAAGCACCCGCTTCCCCTCCGATGTTTCTTTGATCTCCCTTATTTGTCGCAGTCTCAAGGTCTATCTGTGGAATCGCCACACTGCTCGCCTCGACGTGCATTCCGATAAATCCTTCAATCTCATTGAGGTGGTTATCGGATAGTCCGTGCTCCGGTCCGAAAGCCTCAGCTACTTGTCTTGGGTCGCCTGTGTTACTCGTCAGCTTACAAACAATCCCAGCGAAGGCGACCGACTGCCGAGCTGATGCGTGAGGGGTATCGGCGGAGCATCGCTGATATCGATTGAGACAGTGATTTGCTGTGGGACTTTTGCCTCATCGCTAGGAATGCTTTCGGCCTGAGTGACTGTTCTAAAGATTTTAGCACAACGGTCTGCAGTCAGCTCAGCTCATAGCCGCTTGAACTTCCCCTTTGAATATCTAATATTCCATAAGGTACTGGACACCAAATCGACATATCCGACCCACTGTCTGCTTCTCTTCCCTAGCCATTCTTCCTGGTTCTCGCGTCCATATTCTAACACGCCCATCCGATCCTCCCGTAATTATATCACCGTCTGGAAACGGAGAGACTGCCCAGACCGTTTGACATGGATGGAGTAAGCTGTCTAGCAACTCGCCTCCTGTTTGATCAGTATTGTTCGTTATACCGAACCTCACTTGTCCATATCCGCTGTTGCAAGTCAATAAGACCCTTGACTACAACGACTCACAACGCTATGATCCTCTCCACATGACAATAAATCCCTACCGATCCCCGAAACAACTTCGTACACGTAACGTAGTCGGTATGTCCATGAAGGAGTTGAAGGACACTGCCCGTCATATCCCATATGCGAACCAAGCTACATTTCTTCAGCAATGACAGACCAGTGAAGTAGCACGTAGATTGACCCGCCGTTGCAAGCGCTGGCAAAGGTTGATCCACCGGGCAGTACCACTAAACTCCGGATTGGTTCAGGTGAGCCTTTCATGCGGAGTAGTAAGTCGCCTTTGTCGCTCCATAGGTTGATCAATCGATCGGCTGCTGTCGTTCAGCATTTCCCAACCCTTGATGGACATCCGCACCGGATCCTATACGGTCTTAGAGAACCTCCGGCTATGACCACTCACCAGTCAGGTAGCATCCCTTCCTCTCGCCCCTCTCGACAGCAGCCACGCTCCAGACCGCTTCCTCGTGATCGTCTAGCACGAGATCATATCTCCACTCTCCCTTCGTGATCGACCACGCTCGTGCGGTATGACCCCAACTCCCACTGACGAGTTTGCCGAGGACCGGTGAATAGACGAGAGTGCAGACGTTGAGAGCATGACCGAGACGCAATATGAGGACTCGGGAGCGAGGGTGTTGAGGGAGTGAAGGAGGATCAGGGATGAGTTACCGCCTGATGCAAGGAGGTCTGAGGGTCAGCGAAGCTGATGAGGTGACTCACCCTCGTCACTGTAATCGTCTGCTGGAATCAAAGCGAGAGAATTGATGTAGGCGTGATGTCCGTCCAAAATGGCTTCGAGGGAGAAAGGGCAGCTCGTCTCGCCGGCGCTGTTGGATCTTCGCCAGACAGCGATATGTTTGGTCCCGTGATGCAGTCGCGATGAGGTCATTCCGATGGCCAGTACCGCTTTGACATCGGCAGCATGCGCGGGTTCGAGCTGGCAGCTGATTTGGTACCCGCTGAGCCGGTAGTCGCCTTGCATACCAGTTGACATTTTTCCTCAAGGGTGCTACCAGGCCCGAGTCAGCTTTTTTCCTTACGTACACCACCACCGAAAGCTATTCGACCTCATTCACCAGGAGTGATCTCATGTTCAAGGTAATCCACAAGGTAATCCAACACCTTATCCTATCAGACACTATCCTATAGACCAAGGTATGTACTTACTTCTTGTAAAGTATTCATGAGCACGCATGGATGGGTTGTCTCTTTCTTGGCCATAAATTCCGGCGAGAGCATATTCGTCCCAGCAATACTCGTCCGAATCCTGGCCCAACGAGCACGATGTAATCTACCCCATCTTTGCATCTGTATATTCACCTTACCCCTGCGATCTATTGCGCTCTTCTGGGCCTTGCAGTTTCCGTTCGATCCATGAAGGGAGTTTCTAGCCTTTCCTGGGTCTCTCGCTGGCGCACGATGCCCACCAGACGCTATAAGTCTCGCGGGATCGACAGATAAACACACCCTCTCCGAATCTGGTCTCCAGTACCAGGGTGGAAGAGGATTCTTTCCCGTTTCTGAAGAAGGTTAAGTAAGTGGTACTCTGAGTATCTCCTAGTACAGACTAGTCAATGGCTAAGTGAGTGTGTCTAAACTGCAAGGACTAGTCGTTTGTCGAGTATTCTACGCACTAATCGGTAAAGCTGTGGCAAGATCGGAACAGGACATCAACGAGTTCGTGAGTAATTGGTCCGTTTTGCTGGCAGAATGGCGTGCATAGCTTCGTACTTCGTTACACCTCGGAGCCACCATGATCTGCGAGGAGATAGCAATCACCCTTGCCCATGATGGCTTCCCGCATCTTCGCTGTGTACCAAGCGTCTTTCTTTGGAATACCACTGAAGCTCGCCAAAGCTGGACAGTAGTATCTACCGTCAACTTCATGAGCCGTCGCCAATGTACTCCGCATGTCGAGAATCTCATCGGTGGTCGTATATCCAGTCCAGTTCGGTCTGATGTGCTGCACCTCGTAATCGCCGAAGACGGGAACGTTACTTTAATCAGCTCCGTCATCTCTTCGAACTCACTCCCATACCCAAACCATGATGAATGGCCACCCATACACCCGCCAATACCAATCAGGCAAGCCGATGAGACGAAGGCGTAGCCAAATGAGGAGGGCGACTGTGACAAGTATACTGCCGCCAAGGGTGGGAACGGCCGCGACGACGACGCAGAGACGGCACTTATCCATGAGGAAGGCATACGCCCTAAACCACTTCAATCTCTTGTCCATCTGCTCGCCATGCTTGACGAAATGTTGGTAATAGTGGAAGAATACCTGACCTCAGCATTTGCAACTACCGTCACTCACCTTGCTGTTGGCCTTATGTAGCGCGGCGGATGCGTTTTTCGCAGTGTGATGATACTCCGATTTGGAAAGCTTGCCACCGCCCTTCCTGGGTATGTAGTGGTCGTCCACCTTGAGGACGCGGCCGAGGATAAGTGATTTCATACAGCCCATGGTGAATGAGCAAGTAAGCGGAATGTGTGAGGGATACATCAATAGGTAGAGCCTCCTTTTGTCAGAGAAAGGGTTTCAGTTGAACGGTTTGAAGGGTGAGATACCCATTCATGCGTATGACATCGTTATACCCCAGCCTCCCGTTTCTTCGCCTCATACTTGAGATAGAAGTCGTCCCGTTGTTTCACTGCATCGCACAATGAGCTCTCTTAAACAGACCGATGTTGTCGTGGATGATGGAATCACGGAAGCTCACTGGATGGGACATGGACTCCATACCTGAAAGCGACTTAGCTTTGTCTATGATGACTCACGCACCAATAAAGATAACTGCAAGAAATCCCAAGTCCAAGTCTACATCTAGATTAGCTCTTCAGTTACACCCTATTGACATACGCGATGGAGAGATCCGTAATGAGCTTCTTTCGGAGCTGCGCCGTGGTGAGAATCCAGTTCAACGACGACAATCACCCACTTACCCTTCCAACGATAGGGGTGGGCATCTTGCGGATGAGGGGAGTGGTTTCGATGGTGACCTGACGCAGAAGATGAAGGAGAAAGAGGCAAGGAAAGTGGTTGATTCGTTTGGGAAGTCTGAGTAAAAGGGGGGTAACAAAGAAGTGTACCCCAAACGTCACTGAAGCGCGCGTGTGGCTTCATCCACAAGACCAACATTGAGTAGACCGTCTCAGCTGCAACCTAGAAGTACCTTGCCACTGCTTCTGTAGGTAGTATCATTCACTGCCCTGTCGCTGCTGTGATCATTTCGCCCGCTCCTTGACCACCAAACTGCGGTACGGCTGAAACAAGCCAGACGCGAAAAATCACTATCAATCTTCATCCCCTCGGTCGGTGAGACAACCCTACACCGCGAGGCGGAGCGAAGTGTCGAGCAGTTCGGCTATGGAAGCTGACTCCTCCTCGCAATGGCGATTCGCCCAATGTTTTGGGGACAAGGGCGAGGTTGAGGATATAACAGAGGGTGAGTCTAGCTGTGACTGACCTCCTTTGTGTCGTGTCGTATGATCGTTCTCGCTGACCTACCCGTTAAGCCGACATAATATCCACGGTGGAGTTCGACAATACAGGAGACTATCTAGCCACAGGGGATAAAGGGGGACGTGTCGTTCTCTTCGAGCGAAACGAGCAGGTTAGTCCTCCTCATTCAGGCTCTTCGCAGCTGAACGGCGTATAGAAACGAGGATGCGAGTACAAATTCTATACAGAGGTTAGCCCCCCTCGATGTACCCACTAATGTTGCAGTTCCAATCACATGAGCCTGAATTCGACTACCTCAAATCGCTAGAGATCGAGGAGAAGATCAACCGGATCAAATGGTGTAAACGGCAGAACGCAGCGCACTTTCTGTTGAGCACAAATGGTTCGTGAACTCGAAGAATCACGCTGATCGCCCCAGACAAAACAATAAAGCTGTGGAAGGTGTTTGACAAGCAGATCAGAGTAGTAGCGGAGAACAATCACTCGGATGGCTTCCCAGCTGGCTCAACAGGACCGTCCCAACCACCATTACGGTTGCCTCGCATGACCACACATGACTCTATCACCGCCGCCGTCCCACGAAAAGTTTACGCCAACGCTCACGCATATCACATCAACTCCATATCGGTCAACTCGGATGGCGAGACCTACATCTCAGCGGATGACTTGCGGATCAACCTGTGGAACCTCAACATCTCCGATCAGAGCTTTAGTGAGTCTCCTCCGAAGGCTTTCTGTTAACCAGCAGATATTGTCGATATAAAACCCGTCAACATGGAAGAACTCACAGAGGTCATCACGGCAGCAGAGTTCCATCCGATACATTGCAACCTATTCATGTATTCGAGCTCGAAAGGAACGATCAAGCTGGCGGACATGAGGGATTCGGCTCTATGTGACAAACATACGAAACGTGCGTCGCCTTTGACAGAATTCGCTGATAATACCCCCAGAATTCGAAGAAGAAGAGGATCCTACACAAAAATCATTCTTCTCCGAGATCATCTCCTCCATTTCCGATGTCAAGTTCTCTCGCGACGGGCGATACATACTATCACGAGATTACCTCACCCTGAAGATCTGGGACATCACGATGGAGGGCAAGCCGGTGAAGACGATCAATATCCACGACCACTTGCGACAGAAGCTCTGTGATCTTTACGAAAATGACTGTATCTTTGACAAGTTCGAGTGCACATTTAGCGGTGACGGCAGGTAAGTGCAAAGGATTCTCCCTTGAAACATCGCTGAATCTTCTCAGCCAAGTATTGACAGGCTCTTATCACAACTACTTTCGCATATACGACGTCAACGGTGATAACGATATTGTCCTGCAAGCGGATAAGTCAGCCTTCAAGGCGAAGAAGATCGGTGGGGCACGGGGAAAGGCGCCTGGGAAGAAGGAGGGGTTGCAAACAGAAGGAATCGACTTCGCCAAGAAAATTGTGTGCTCTTTCTGGATCCCTGTGTGATTGCTGATCTGTCCCAGCTTCACGCCAGTTGGCATCCTAGAGAAAATACTATTGCGGTACGTCTTCGTCTCCTGTTTTGCTTTCACTGATCCCGACAGATCGCTGCCACAAATAACCTGTACGTCGCTATCTACGCTGCGCGCGTTGCTGACGCTTTGTCTCAGCTTCTTATACTCTACCTTGTCATGAGAACGTCAACACGAATTTAGCAAGACCACACCGATACCCCTCGATGTCTCATCAATCGCATCTCAAATTCATAACAGCATCCTATCTCAATCGCCATTCATACCCCTTCATTTCGCTAATCCGCGCCTCAACCTTTCATCAGCATCGTATTTCCCTGTAGACCGTGGCAGTCACCCCTCTCCCGTAGACAAGATGCCCCTCGGCTCTCTTTGTAATTCCGGAGACTAGGATGTTCTCGCTCATAGATGTCGCTTTGGAGAATCAGCAGAAGAAGAAGAAGAGTAACAAGGAAGAAGCCAAAAGTACGATGAGTCTTTTGTCGTAGACGCAAGAGAGATGCATCATATACGGAAGACTCGGCGAGGATATGGCCCATTAGACGGGACAATGACATTGAGTAAACAAAGATGGAAGTCACGTGTATTTTGACTTCGCGACTTGCTTTACTTTCCGCCTTAGCTTATGAGCTGCTTATCCATCAAAAACGTTTCGTTGCTACATCAGATGGCCCTCAATCTCTGTGAACAGCTTCCACTCGAACTGATGAATGATCGAGGTAGTCTGAGCCAGAGTCAAACATGTCCGTCCTGATACCGACAATGTCTCCTTCATCGAAGGGGATCTCAACCCGCGTTCATCACCGACAAACTGCGTCTCGTTTATATCCCTCTGCCCACAATCGTCAAAATAGCCGGAGACCGAGCGCAGATGAGACTGTTCCTAAAGATGGACGAGGCCTGGAGGATCTGTACTGGGACAATGAGGATGAATCCTTTGAGGTGCCCGATTTCCATTTCGACTGGGGCGTTGCGAAGGAGAAGACCAAAATGGAGATGGATGTTGGCCTGGAGGACGGGCTGAGATCGCTTGGCCTGGACCGAGCGGCGGTTCCACTTGGCAAATCCGCAGGACAACCTGATCCAATCGGAAGCAAAACCGATACTACGCCTCCATCGAGAGGGCCTCATTCAGCCCAGTCATCCACCTCGTCCGCTCACGTCATGTCTATGACAGATGCTTCCACCGCCTCTGCTTCCTCCCTACTACCTACTCCGCCTAACCCTGGTGAGACAGCGATCACCCGATCCATCTCATCGCAAGACTCTGAGTCTAGCGGTAGCAGCGGCGGACAACCTGGAAGGACGTATGCTTCGCGAAGCTTTCAAAGGGTGGTCTCGGCCCCTCTCGCGCGACAAAGATATGAGGGAGAGCTGCCACATACCGGACTCGACGATATCAGTGTACGTATGTCTCGAGTCGGTGCAGTGTGGCCTGACGATGGAGCAGTTGTCAGCGAGTACATCCTCACATACGCACACCGCAACAATCCGTCCTCCACTAACACATACCTCATCCGCCTCTTCGATCCATCTAGACGCCAACACCATATCCTCTTCCACTCGGAATCATTACGTTACACCTGGTATCACGGAGCGCACTATGACATCCACAGCATCCTCTACCGGTCGCCGGCTAGGCGGACTGTCGCGATTTGGGGGTCCGGCGAGGAGAGTCATACCACCACCTGAAGAACCTGTTGATGAAGATGAGAATTGCAGCAGCCCAGTTCTGACCAGTACGTCTATCTTCCATGTATTGGCTGACCCTATAGACTCGCCACGGATTGAAGAGGAACGCTCAACCACGGAACTCGGTCACCGTCAAAGATCTCGTTCACCTGAGGTAAATCACATGCTAAGACGTCCTAAACATAGTCCTCCGAGAGGACATGATCCTTACCCTTCACTCGCGGAAGTCGACGAGGCCAACTCAGAGTCGCTACGAGACGCTCGTCATCCCCTCGGGCAATCTGTGGGCTCTGTGGTTCATCGGTCTGAGACTCGCACTTCTCCCCAGCTCAACGACGACAGGCCTTTCCGCCCCTTTCAGCGGTATCAGGATCAAGAGAACCAGCCCGAGTACAAGCGGGAAGGGGCGGCGTCCCGCTTGCTTAGTAAGGATGCGGTACCGCACTCCACGACTAGCGTCTTGGACAGACCGCCGCCTCAACCTCTCAAACCAGCTCACATCGTACCTGGACCCCTAGGTTCCTCTCCCGTACTTCAGATCACACCTGCTCCCACCCATGCTCTCATCGCCACACGTCCCGCGCCATCTGTGGAGCAGCTGCCAGCCGAATACCGATCTCTCACTCAAACGGCTCCGGTTCCTCAGGTGCCCCATGTACCGCTCAGTGAAAATAGTCAACAATCAGCTACTTTGCCCACGCAAGCGGCCGTTCCCGGCAAGCGCTCCTTCTTGGTAAGGCGCTCCGACACCTAATGGCCAAGCTGACGAAGCATCAGGTCAACGGCATGCCCTACGAGAGAGTCGGTGTCCTAGGCAAAGGCGGCTCCTCGAAGGTTTACTCCGTTCTCTGCCCAACGAAGAGGATAGTCTACGCACTCAAACGCGTTGCGCTGGATCGAGCCGACTCCGAGACATATCAGAGCTATACAAACGAGATCGAGCTGCTCAAAAGGCTACGCGGTCACGACCGGATAATTCAGCTCATCGACCATCAAATCACCTTCAGTCAGGGCAACAGGCCGAAGATGCTGATGATGGTGAGTCCACGCATCCGGCTTAACTGACAGCCACAGGTTATGGAATGCGGCGAGATCGACTTTGCGACCATTCTGGACGAACAGCGAGGAAAACCGCTAAACATGAATTTTGTGGGATTATTTTGGGAACAGGTGGGGCATCTTAGTCGGACCACGCTGACTTGAAGATGCTCGAAGCTGTACACGCAGTCCATCTTGAGAATGTGGTGCACACCGATCTGAAACCTGCAAATTTCGTACTCGTGAAAGGTCGCCTAAAGATCATCGACTTCGGCATAGCCAAGGCGGTGGCGAACGACACTGTGAACATCCAACGGGATCAGCAGGTGAGTCAGAATATCAAGAAAGCAGCTGATGGAATAGATCGGTACGGTGAATTATATGTCGCCGGAGGCTATTCAACGCATGAACAATCAAAAAGTCCTGAAGGTACGTGCCACAAGCTGAGGCCGCTAACCAGCCTCAGCTGTCGTATCCGAGCGATGTGTGGTCACTAGGTTGCATTCTATACCAAACGGTGTACGGCAATCCGCCATTCGCGCAGATCGGAGGCGGTCCATTGCCGAAGATGAACGCCATTGCGGACCCATCGTACCAAATCACTTATCCAGAGATGGCGGTTCCCAGACCAGTTGGTAGCGTCGAGAGCGGTTCGAAGATCTCTTCACACTTGGCCGTCATTGTCAATCCCACCGCCATCGACACGATGAAGCGCTGTCTCGCATACCGGAAAGAGCAGAGATTGACCATTCCGGAGCTACTTCAGCACGAATTTCTGCGCCCTCAGGCTAAGAGTGAGTCGACTGTGTCAGTCAGAGGCAATTGCTGAGAATCCTCAGCGTCCGCGGTACCACTAGGATCCACGTCCATCACCAAAGATCAAATGGCTATGCTTGTCAACTTCGTGCTCCGAGAGAATGGTCTGGGCATATTGTCACCTCATGATACAACAGCAGAGGTGAGCATCACGTTGCGCTCTTAAGTCTTTCTGATGCCGGCGCAGGATCTCTTCTCCCAACTCGAGGCGCAGAACGCATTGACATGACTCTACAAGGGAGGACCGGATCATATAATCTCATTTCGATCTAGACCCGCAATTGGGAATTCATCATCTTTGAGCTATATTTGCATGTATATATCATATATCGTGAAATCACCCCAGTGGCTGGCCTCACATATGGTACGCAAAGTCGGATGGCCAGGCCCGATACTGAGGCCGATCGCCCCCGGGCAGCGGGTATCTATGCATGAATAATGGGTTATATATCTGCGTGCGAGATTACCTCTCGACTCTTATATCCCATGACTACTACACCATGTCATATTCGCCTGAAGGACTGTTGACTAGTAGCGTGGGTGCCCGTGGCCGGAAGAACCATCTTCGTAGCCGAGATCCTCGCCCTCTGCCGATAATGTCCGGTAAAACGTCGCCTTCTGAGGTTGATACATCCCCACAGGTTGACTTACACGAGTGATCGTAGGCGATAATGGCTTCTTCCGCCTCGGTTCGACAATCTCATCCCGCAGTAGCTCGAAGGAGTCATCGCCCATGATTTCGATCCCTGAGTATAGACCGACAACCCCTACATCTGACCTTTCTGGGGAAGGCGATTCGCGAGGGGAAATATAGCTCCAACGCTTAGGTGTTTGAGGGGCAGGCGCGAAGATGGGAGTCGCAACCGGCGGTGGTGAAGGTAGGGGTCGGTCCATCGCGTCAAGAGCGCTCGCATCGATCCAAGACCGTCGGGAGGAAGCAGGAGCCGGAGGCAGCAGATGACCGTCTGCGGATAGAAGAGGGAAGTGGAAGTTTTCGGAGTTTGGCGAATGCAGGGAATGTGATCCAGACGACGAGGATGAGTTTGAGCGAAGCTCAGAGGAGCTTGTTGACAGGGGGGAGATAGGTGGTCGGACTAAGGCTACCAGAGGTGATGCCATGAGGTTTGGCGAAGTGAAGCCAGCACCGGTGCTCATCAGGGGTGTTCCTAGAGATGCCATTGGCCGATCGGAAAGATCGTTCAAAGCATGCTCCTGCGCTCGCGATCTAAGCCATTGTCTGGTGTAGATGATGCCAAGTACAAGCAAGACCGAACCACCTAGGGTGATGAAATCAGGTGATTGATTCACTGGCCCTCGGAGGAACTCACAGAAAGCTGCCGCGGCACCAACGTAAATCCGATCGCCTTGAGACAGAGATGAGCATGCATTGCCATCCGAGTCATAGGTGTCCCCGCCCTACAGGATCTCGTTAGGTAGGGTATGCGGATGGTGATAGGCATTGAATACTCACAGTATCGCCAGAGTGAAAGGCACAACCGCGCTTGAGGATGGAGCCAACAATTGGCATGTTCGTAGCAGATTCCAAGTAAAGGGTTTATGAAGCTAAAGATCAAAGCCGAATCTCATAAGATGACTCTTGAACTTCTTCAGTATTGTCAGAAGTGGTTCCCGGCGACCGGCCACCTGCAAGCTGATGTGGAGGAACATGGCGAAGCCAGGGTATAATGATCGACTCTCGATGTCACAACGGACGTGTCATGTATCAATCGACTGAATATGAGTGACTGCCTACCAAATAGCCTTTTCGAGGGAGAACAAGGGCACGTCGGATGGGGGCAAGGCGTAAGGAAAGTGTAGGCCCAACTTTCGCGAAATGTCGCTTCTGCTGTCTCGCACACCGCTCAGTTCTCTAATTTATTATTCAAAAGTGCAAACACCCGCAGCCATGTTGTCTCCGTGAATTTACGTTTGCATAAGATCGATGATACAAGAACGTGAAGCTATCTGATCGATGATGAAGAAACGGCTAACGACAGAGTGGGAACTCAATACTGGATGGTAAAGTGAAGTCGACCATCCTCTCCGTGGATCACCTTGACCTGATCCATCGTGTCAACAACATAGTGCGCACCCAGGTGGGATATTAGCTCTCTCTCATGCGAAGTGCAAACAGCGATGACGGTGGACCCGGCAGCGACAGCCGCCTTGATTCCGGAGGGAGAGTCCTCGAAGATGACAGCACGCTTCGGGTCGACACCGAGATCAGCAGCGGCGAGGAGGAAGGGGTCGGGGAAAGGCTTCCCGCGGAGGAGACGTGCATCATCCGCGGTTACACAAACGTCTGGAATGATGATCCTAAATATGACTAGTCAGCGAGTCGTTGCAGACTCCCGATCCCCCAAAACTTACCCAGTCCTGTTGAGACAACCGTGGCAGTATGTCTTCGCCCCCGAGGTCGCGACAGCGTACTTGCCGGTAGGAAGGCAGTCGATCAACTCCCGAACACCGGGGAGAATGCGCACGCTCATATCCATGAGCTTGTCGGCCTCTTCGCCATCGTCGTCAAACGGAGAATCATCCGTGATGGCGACCCCCACGGTATCCTGGCCCATCTTGAAGCTACTGAATGCGAGGGCAATGTCGTGACCTCGCGGAACATCGTGAACGTTGCTGAGAGGTGTGAGAGGGCCAAGGGAATCCTTACTGGACGCCGAGCCACGGGTACGGGTGGAAGTCGAAGTGCGAGACGACGCAAACGAGGACTTGCGCGACTTTGACTCAGCGAAGGAGGATTTTCGCGATTGGGGAGGTGTGTCGGCGAAGGCGAGGATGGTTCGCTCAAACTCTGAGCGATGGGTCAATGAGGAGAAGCAAGATAAGCGAAACGACGTACTGTCAACTTCGCCATCTACATGTTCCTTCTTCAAACCAGGAACCAGTTCTAGTAGATTGTCACTAGCTCGACGGCCATGCGTAGCAGCGATGACCACAGCTGGCTCGAGACCGAGTTCTTTAGCTTTGGCGCCCCACGCAGCCTCGACAGCAGCGATGGAATCGGTCAAAGTGCCGTCCTACGACAGGCGATCAGCATGGACAACCCTAGACGGCAGACTCGTAGCACTCACCATGTCAAAGAGGACACCATCGGCAGAGAATGTGGCGACTCTAGCAAAAGCAGGAAAAGACATTGTTAATAATTGTTTGAGGTGTTCTAGGCGAGACCGGTCGGTCTATAAGGGGTTGAGAGCGGGATGTTGGGCCAAAGGCGATTGTTTGAAGTAACGAAAGGAGGGGGTGAGGCGCGGAATGCTGGGAAAAGGAAGCTTTGCTTGTTTGAAGGCTGGAACAAGGATGGCGAAATAGAACGGAGTAGTGAAGAGCTCTGATGTCTGGGGTTCCCATGGCCGACGACGACATGACCCCATTATATATTACGTAGTGCCAGAATATTAACAGTGCCGCGGAAAACAATTTCAGTCCGGAATGTTTTGGCCCTGACTTCCATCGGTGAGCCAACCCTGGTTTCACACCCGGTTCCGGATCGGACATTAGGGTCCGCGGAATCTCTACCCCCTTTTCCCTTGTCCATCGTCTCCGATACCGCGGAAGTGCAAAACTTGGGTATCCACGGGATTGCTCGGGATGACCAAGCCACTACGTCATGCAGAGGGAAGATCGGCATGCTTGAGAGATAGGCGAAGATCATCGAACAAGCGAGAATCGAAGGACGCAGATCATGCAATTTTCAATACCTTTCTTGAGAAGATCGATCCGAGGAGGGCGTGGTCGATTTGAAGTTTCCCGTCACATACCAAGATTGATGTCAGACAGATATTTGACGGAGAATGCTTTCGCTCGAAACTCGGTGTCCAGTTTCTGACTTACCGGCGGTATGGGCCTTCACAACCAAGCTTAATGGATAAAAGACTAATATGCCGCCGGCATTGCTTCCAAGCAGATACATCATGTGACCACGTCGAGCCCTATGTAAGTTACTCGAGTACTATAATAGGTTCATACCGCCACTCTTAGTCACCCTCCGCAATCATTTTTGGTGCCGCTCGTTTAGCTGCTTCCCCCCTTTAAGACCTTTGTGGGGGGATTTTGTACGTCGTGAAATGAGTCAGTCTTTCGGCGGCACTCGCATCTCTTAGTGATTGTAACCAATCACACACACATTCTCACTCCGAACTTACAAGACAACACAAAAGATCCCGATCATCAAGCACAATGGCTGTCAAGGTAGGAATCAACGGGTTCGGTACGTCGTCGGGGTTTATCTTCTTCCTTCCGGCATCGCTATAAGCTACGAAGGGGCAGCAATGCCTGCCGTCCTACAGCCGCTCGCTAAGCATTACTGATGTCGGTTTTTCAGGTCGTATCGGCCGCATTGTGCTTAGGTATGTCAAAGTCAAGCTATCCCAACCTCTTAATGGTTTTGTGAAGTATTTTGTTTCGCTCACTCAGTATCACTCTGTAGGAATGCAATCGAGCACGGTGATCTCGAAGTAGTCGCTGTCAATGAGTACGTTAAAGTGCTCCCAATGCGCTCTGAGAATTGCTGACAATTCTGCCTCCTCCCATCCTATTGCAGCCCTTTCATTGACCTCGAGTACATGGTTGGCATTTGGCTTATATGACGGTCCCAAGCTAATTTGGTCCGCTCCTTTCAGGTTTACATGTTCAAGTACGATTCTGTACGTTTTTACAAGCTGTCCTTGTATGGAACGATCGACCTGACGTACCGGTCATAGATGCACGGCCGCTTCAAGGGTAGCGTCGTCGCCAAGGACGGCAAGCTGTACATCAACGACAAGGCCATCGCTGTTCATGGTGAGAAAGACCCAGCAAATATCAAGTGGTCCGATGCCGGAGCCGAGTATATCGTCGAATCCACCGGTTTCTTCACTACGACGGAGAAGGCAGGCGCCCACTTCAAAGGCGGTGCGAAGAAGGTTATCATCTCTGCGCCATCGTCAGATGCGCCAATGTTCGATCTCTGCCCTGAAATATCCCTCGTTTACTCATTCCCCGATTAGGTTCGTCTGCGGTGTCAATCTCGAGGCGTACAAGCCGGAATACAAGGTGATCTCGAACGCTTCCTGCACGACCAACTGCCTAGCACCGCTCGCGAAGGTTATGCATGACGAAGTGAGGGGTTTCTCACCGTCTGCAGCACCATCTGCTGATGCACCTTCCAGTTCACCATCATTGAGGGTCTCATGACCACGGTACACTCCACGACTGCTACCCAAAAGACCGTCGACGGACCTTCCAACAGTGCGCAGCCATTGCATCTCGAAAGATCTCGCCTCACTCACAATTTTAGAGGACTGGCGAGGAGGACGAACCGCGGCTTCCAATATCATTCCCTCTTCCACCGGCGCCGCGAAGGTCTGTGATCTCGTCATCTAACTTGTCTGTATCGTTAAATTTTCATTAGGCCGTTGGAAAGGTCATCCCGTCCCTCAACGGGAAGTTGACCGGCATGTCCTTCCGAGTCCCCACTCTCGACGTCTCCGTTGTCGACTTGGTCGTCCGCACAGAAAAACCCGCTCCATATGACGCGATCAAAGCTGCCATGAAGAAGGCATCTGAAGGCGCGATGAAGGGCATCCTCGGGTATATGACGCCAGCTCAACATTTCGCTTCGCTGATCCTCTGCCTGTCCTAGCTACACCGAAGACGAGGTTGTTTCGACTGACTTCGTCGGCACTACCGAGTCTTCCATCTTCGATGCCAAGGCGGGCATTCCTTTGAACCCAAACTTCATCAAGCTCATCAGCTGGGTGCGTCCGAAACCTTGAAGCCAACTGTGGGATGCTAATACAGTCACAACCAGTATGATAATGAATACGGCTACTCCCGACGAGTCTGCGACCTCATCGCTTACGTTGCCGGCGTGGATGCTAAGGCTTAAGTCGTCTCTGCGCAAGGAAACGTCAGTGGGCTTGGCATATATTGCGGGATACGGCTCTTCCGTAGATGAAATGAAAGCATGATCCGTTCAATTCCGAATCATACAGCCTCGCCCAAACCTACATACCAAGCACAAGATCCGCATACACTGCTTCAATGTCACGGGGACGAGGCGGGGTGGTCTAGTGGGGCAATATTCTCTGCATACAACCTAGGCGAGACTATAAATAGCGGTTAAGGAAGAGTACAAAAGGGGATGGACTGGTTGGAGCACCGGGTGGCGTTTCGGCGGGGATTTAGCGGTGTTTCGACGAGTGGCGCGTTTAGACGGGATTTCGCGTGGCGGTGTGGGGCATGACGGTGATATTCAACTCTGCTTTGACGCCATCCACGAGCATGTATGCCTTGATGGGACAAATATAGAAAGTTCTGATGCCACCGTCGTCAACGATATCTATCTGTCGCCCTTTTAAACATTCTCATCCCACCTTGGTGCCGTTTGCAAGCTCGGCTGTACAGTGTTACGGTCCCGCCCGAGCTTCGTGGAGTACTGCAGGCTGAGGGATAGAGCAAGGGACGGGATAAGGTCAAGGAGTGGTTGGGCGGGCGGGTTGGTGTTCGAGGTAATAGTGGTAAACGATCGTATTCGATAGTTAAAGGTCGTTTAGTCGTGTCAATATTGAGATCACGAATGAAGCTGGCTCTTAGTCGGACTGACTAGCCTACAACATACATTGAAAGTGACCCGGAAGTCCAATAAATGTGCTAGCTACCTGTATATATCGATACGGAAACGAGAACGCG